>ENA-OWPN01001756-OWPN01001756.1-human-gut-metagenome-genome-assembly--contig:-NODE-1756-length-16930-cov-3.690489_pt1 | contig 16930 bp, 16 predicted proteins | sample MGYA00248266_ERZ651850 | MGnify/ENA primary metagenome ERZ651850 (study PRJEB26924, sample SAMEA4378296) | human gut metagenome | biome: human gut; feature: human-associated habitat; material: faeces... | reverse complement strand
AGTGTTTGAGGCTATTCATAAAGGACTGGCGGAATTGGGTTTCAAGGATGTGATAAAGCGTGAATGGCAGTCCGGACTGGTTGTTTCCGTGCTGTATCCTGATGATCCGAATTGGGATTTTGAGAAGATTCATGATTATTGTTATGAGCATGGGTTTACTATTTATCCGGGAAAGATTTCTACTACGAATACTTTTAGACTTTGTGCGTTGGGGGATATTGATGTGAAAGATATTGATGATTTCTTTCTTGTACTAAAGAATGCTTTGTCTTTTTTTCATGTAACCTTGCTTGCTAAGTAATGAATGATAATAGTAGAATTGCGAAAAATACATTGTTGCTTTATGTCAGGATGCTTTTTACATTGGGGGTATCCTTATATACCAGCCGGGTCATATTACAGAATTTAGGAATTGAGGATTTTGGTATATATAACGTAGTAGGCAGTGTCGTAACCATGTTTGTGTTTTTGAACTCTGCAATGACGTCTGTAACCCAGCGCTATCTCTCTTTTGAAATAGGACGGAATAATGAAGAACAGCTGAATAAGGTTTTTAATATTAGTTTAGTGATTCATTTCGGGCTTTCAATAATCATAGTATTGATAAGTGAAACAGTTGGATTGTGGATTTTAAATAATAAAATGGTTATTCCTCCTTCCCGTATTGTTGCGGCAAATTGGGTTTATCAATGTTCGTTGTTCGCCACAGTTCTGATGATGATTAGTGTCCCATACAATGCATTGATCATTTCCAGGGAAAAGATGAGTGCGTTTGCTTATATTTCTATTTTAGATATACTATTAAAATTGTTTATAGCTATAGCTATTTCTTTTGCCAAGACAGACCGTTTGATTCTTTATGCCAGTCTTATTGTAGGTGTACAGTTAATCGATAGACTGATTTATGGCATTTATTGTAATCGGAAATTTGTAGAATCCAGGATAAAGATAGTAAGATATGAATCTTTATACAAAGAGATGCTTGTATTTGCATCGTGGGGATTATTGGGTCATTTATCTGTTATTATCACTCAATCTGTACAGAATATTTTATTGAACGTCTTTTTCAATCCGATTGTGAATGCTGCTAGAGGAATTTCGGTACAAGTGTCAAACGCTATTCAGGGATTTAGTTCTAACTTTCAATTGTCTGTTGAACCTCAAATAACTAAAACGTATTCAGTTGGTAATGTTGAAAGATTACATCTGTTAATTATAAATAGTTCTAGATATTCATTGTACTTATTGTATCTGTTGTCTTTACCACTTTTCCTGAAGATTGACGTAGTGCTTGGCTTGTGGCTGGCAGAAGTTCCGGAATATACGGCTTCTTTTGTGAGAATATCATTGTTGATGTCCTTAGGAGCAGCTTTGGCAAATCCGATAAATATTGCAGTAAGAGCTACAGGCAAGGTTAAAATGATTGAATTAACTGGCGGTACTTTACTAGTAATGAATTTGCCAATCAGTTATTTCTGTTTAAGGAATGGCATGAAGCCTATTTCTGTATTCTATGTGCAATTCATTATAATCATTTTAACCCAAGTTTTGCGTTTATATTTTGCAAAAATACAGATTGATTTACCGATACGTGAATATCTTAGGACAGTTTTATTAAAGCCTTTTGTTGTGATGTCAACGGCTCTTATTATTCCTGTGATTGCTAATATTTATTGGAATCAGAACAATATTCTTTCGTTGGTATATGTGGTCATTATATCCATATTGTCAACGATGGTAAGTGTCTATAGCTTGGGATTGAATAATGGTGAGAAGATTTTTCTAAAGACTAGGATACGTATATTCTTAAAAAAATAGTATATGGTTGTTTGTGTAACAGGTTTTGGGTGGTCAGGTTCTGGTGCCGCCTTTGATTTGCTTCGTGAATATTCTGATATCAATATTGTTGATAATGCAGGCTTTGATTGGGAATTCTATCTTCTGCATGATGCAGACGGTATTTATGATTTAGAACATAAATTACTTGTAAAACATAATAGGATCGGAGACTCAGATATCGCAATAAATCGTTTTATACATTTAGTAAGGGCTTATTCTAAAAAGATGGGCTATGAAAAGATTTTCCATGGTCAATTTCTCAAGCTATCAGAAAAATATGTGAATGAATTGATCGATTTTCAATGGTATGGCCGCACCTTTTATGATATAATTTATCCGGCTAGGTTTGAAAGAATTGCTGGAATCTATAATAGGGTGATTAATCGTCTTTTTGGGAATAGGATAATTTTAAAATATTATGGTTTAGGATTGAAAAACCGTTTTTCTTGGCGAATCAAACATCTCATGCGTATATCTTACCAGCCTGATAACTTTTTGGAGATAACAAGAGAGTATTTGCGTTCATTGATTGATATTGCTCATAAGAATAAAGAGAATCCGATAGTCTTTGATCAGATTTTTCCTCCGGACTGTCCTCAATTATTTTTTAAGTATGTGGATAATCCGAAGTGTATAATAGTGAGAAGGGATCCCAGGGATACTTATCTGTTGGCTAAAAAAGCGTATGGAAGTTCAATACCCATTCCGGTACAGAATGTGGATGACTTTATCTTGTTCTATAAGAAAGTTATACTGGATACTTATTTACAGGATGATGACAATATACTGTCTTTGCAATTTGAAGATTTGATTTACCAATATGATAAGACTGTTTTGAAAATAGAACAATTTCTAGGTATAAAAGATCATTCATGCCCAAAAAGCTTTTTTAATCCTGTTGTTTCCATGAATAATACTTGCCTGTACGAATATTATACTGATTATTCCGAGGATATAGAAAAGATTAAGATGGCTTTGCCGCAAGCTTTGTATCCTTTTGAGAAATATCGGAGAGGAAATCGCTTTAAAACTATATTTTAATCTGTTATGCTTACTTATCAAGAATTGAAACGGAATCTTAAGCTAGGTTCCCAAATTTTTCCTGTCCGGAAAATTGCTTTGTTAGGGGATACAGCAACCCAATTTCTGTCAGTTGCCATCCGTGGAATGGGAGTTGAACGGGGCTATCATATTGACTTGTTTGAATCTGAGTATAATCAAGTGGAACGTCAGGTGTTGGATATGACTTCGGATCTGCATGGCTTTCATGCTGACTATACCGTCGTTTTCCAGTCTACCCATAAACTATTGGAGAACTATAGTTTGCTTCCGGTTTCTGAACAAGATCGTTTGGCGGAAGAACGTTTGGAGTTTATCCGTGCTTTATGTAATTCCGTCCAAGGGCGTATCATTTATTATAATTATCCGGAAATAGAAGATGCCGTTTTCGGCAGTTATGCCAATAAGGTTCCTTCCTCGTTTACCTGTCAGCTACGCAAACTTAATTATGAATTAATGAACTTGGCGCAACAGTATCCGAATCTTTTTATTTGTGACCTGTCCAGTTTGCAAAACAAGTTCGGGCGTGATTTCATGTTTGATAGTAATGTTTATGTCAGTACGGAGATGGTATTGAGCTTGGATATTCTGCCCTATGTGGCTTCCCGTACGCTGGATATCATTTGTGCCGTGGAGGGTAAGTTCAAAAAATGCCTTATACTTGACTTGGACAATACGGTTTGGGGAGGCGTTGTCGGTGATGATGGCTGGGAAAACATACAGGTGGGGCATGGCTTGGGCATAGGCAAAGCGTTTACTGAGTTTCAGGAATGGGTGAGGAAATTGAAAAACCGTGGAGTCCTTATTGCCGTGTGCAGCAAAAATGACGAGGAAAAGGCGAAAGAACCTTTTGAAAAGAATCCGGAAATGGTGTTACGGTTGGATGATATAGCGGTCTTTATAGCCAATTGGGAGAATAAGGCAGATAATATTAGGACGATTCAACGTATTTTGAATATTGGTTTTGACTCTATGGTATTTTTGGATGACAATCCTTTCGAGCGTAATATGGTCAGGGAGAATGTGCCGGAGGTTACTGTCCCCGAACTGCCTGAAGACCCGGGAGAATATCTTGAATATCTTTATTCACTGAATTTGTTTGAGACAGTTTCTTATGGCGCAGGTGATAAAGACCGTACCAAGCAGTATCAGACAGAAGTCAAGCGAGTATCGCTCCAGAAGAGCTTCACCAATGAGGCGGATTTTCTAAAATCGTTGAATATGGTTTCTGAAGTAAGAGGATTTGATGCGTTTAACATTCCCAGGGTAGCGCAACTGTCACAACGTAGTAACCAGTTCAATCTCCGTACAGTCCGTTATACGGAAGCGGAAATTGAAGCAATGGAAAAAGATGACCACTATGTCACTTTCTCTTTTTCATTGGCGGACAAGTTTGGTGATAATGGTCTGATTTGTGTCGTCATTATGGAAAAGGAGGATATGGAGACTCTCTTTATAAACACTTGGTTCATGAGCTGTCGTGTGTTGAAACGGGGTATGGAGAATTTTACCTTGCATACGATCGTGGATTATGCAAAAGAACATGGTTTCAGGCATATCATCGGTGAATATTTGCCGACAGCCAAAAATAAAATGGTGGAGGAGCATTATCTCCGTCTGGGCTTTGTCCCTATGGAAAATGCAGTGACTTCCCGGTTCAAATTGGATGTTGAGACTTATATGAAACGAGAATTTTATATCACAAAAAAATAACTAATACTTATATCAAATGGAGAAAAAAGAAATTTTAGCCGAGGTACAAGATATCTTTCGGGATGTATTGGACAATGAAGAAATTGTATTGAATGACGGAACAAGTGCGGATGACATTGAAGAATGGGATTCTTTGTCTCATATTCAATTAATTGTAGCCATAGAGAAACTTTTTAAAATAAAGTTCACTTCAAAGGAAATCCTTTCTTGGAATAATGTCGGGGAAATGATTGACTGTATAGCTGCCAAATAGGATTATGCTTGATTGTTTTAAATTTCACCATATTGGTTATGTCACAGACAGCATAACCGGCACTTCCTCAATTTATATACAAGCAGGGTATCAGGCCAGTTCCATCATTGAGGATATATACAACGGGTAAAAATATGTTTTCTCACTAAACTGGATTGCCCTAAAATAGAATTGGTTGAGCCGATTGATGAACGTTCTTCTGTGAATAAAATATTGAAAAGAAATGGTGTGTCTCCCTATCATATCTGTTATGAGGTTGATGATATTAATGTTGCTTTCAATGAATTGGTTGAAGCTCAGGGATATATTCCGCTTTTCCGTCCTGTTGAGGCTGCAGCGATGAATGACAGGTTAATCTGTTATCTATATAAGGAAACGATAGGTTTTATAGAATTAGTAAATAGATGATAGGATGGTAGTCAACTCTTTGAACTTTTTTCTTTTTTTTGTCATAGTATTCCTTGTCTATTATTTTTTGTTGAAAGATAATGGAAAGATGCAGAACCGTTGGTTGTTACTGTGCAGTTATGTTTTTTATGGAATTGCTGCTTGGAAAATGATTCCCCTATTGTTAATAGCCACAATCCTTTTTTATATAATCGGTATTGGAATAGGAAAATATAATAGGATAAATGAAAAGAAAGCATCTTGGCTAACAACAGTAGGAACTTTGCTCGGCATAGGACTCCTTTTGTATTTTAAATATCTGAATTTCTTTATAGAATCCTTCAGTAGTTTTTTCAATGCAATAGGCTTCTCTGTCAATTTTCCCACATTTGATATTCTGATGCCTTTGGGAATTAGCTTTTTCACATTTAAGCTGATCAGTTATATTATTGAAGTACATAGAGAACGTATGGAACCTTGTACGGATTTTGTTTCGTTTTCATTATACGTGTCATTTTTTCCAACTATTTTGGCTGGTCCTATTGATAGGCCACAGGCTTTTCTTGTTCAATTAAAGCATAAGAGAGAGTTCGATTATACTTTGGCAGTAGAAGGTTGCCGACAAATAATATGGGGCATGTTTAAGAAAATGCTTATAGCCGATAATATAGCTCTTTTCGTAAATACCATCTGGTCAGATATCCCAAATGCAAATACTTTAACATTAATAATGGCGGCTTTACTGTTCCCAATTCAAATATATGCTGATTTTTCAGGTTATTCAGATATGGCAATTGGAACTGGAAAATTATTGGGTATTAGAATTGCCAGAAACTTTAATGTTCCTTTCTTTGCTAGAAATATAGCTGAATATTGGAGGAACTGGCATATTTCTCTTACTTCTTGGTTAACAGATTATGTTTTTATGCCCCTTAATATTTATTTCAGGAATATGGGCAATTATGGAAGTATTTCTGCCATTATAATTACATTTATCTTGATCGGGCTATGGCATGGAGCTAACTCGACATTTGCAGTTTTCGGATTGTATCATGGAGTGTTGTATATACCATTAATCTTTTCGGGTGTTTTTTTGAAAAAGAAAAAATTAATAGCAAACCCGTATGGATTGCCATATTTGAATGATTTGTTAAAAATGTTTTTGACATTCTTATTAGTGGTAATAGGACTTCTTATTTTTAAAGCTGAAAATATAGACCAGTTGCAAGAATATGTCAGTGCTCTTTTTACTAATACGGATATTAATAGTGGTAGAATCAATCATGTTACCAAATATGTATATGTATTTATAGTATTGATGTTTTGTTTGGAATGGAAATATAGAGCGCAAGAATTTCCTTTTCAAAAGATGAAAAATGGAAGGCTGTTTGGATTGTCTTTCTGTCGGTTCTTTTTTTATTTTCTGATGATACTTCTTATTATATTCTTTCAAGGTGATAATACGGGATTCATATACTCAAGATTTTAATTCTTTATGAGCAAATTTATTTATAAAGTTCTGCTGTTGTCTATAACTATCAGTATTGCATTGGTCTTGACAGAATATTTTGTTAGGAAAGTCCCTAATGAATATTCTTATAAAAAAGAATATTTGGATACAAATATAAGTGATATAGAGATTCTCAGTTTAGGGTCTTCTATAGGGCGTTCTGGTATAAATCCCAAGTATTTTTCTTATCGGACATTTAATGCCGGTAATGTAAGTCAAGATTTAAGAAGGGACTGGGATCTAGTTAATTGTTATCTTGATAAGGCTTCCCAATTGAAGTATCTTATTCTACCATTATTTAGTATGTCGTATTGGTATGAACTGGAGAACTCGATAGAGTCCTGGCGGTTGAGAAAATATGCCATTTATATGAATATGCATAGTGGACTTTCTGTTGTGGACAATCTTGAAGTTTCCTCACCGGTCGTTTGCCGTGATATATTGAAACGATATTATATATCAAAACGGTCTTTAGTGGAATGTGACAGCTTAGGGTGCGGATTGGATTCAATAAATGAATTGGATTTTAAGAAATCAGCTTTGCTTGCTTCCCAATTGCATAATTGTTCAATGGATTCATTGACCGAGGAAGATAACCTCATATTATTGGATTCGATAATTAAAAAGGCATTTATTAAAGACGTGAAGGTTATTTTGCTCCTAACTCCTTGTGATTCTACTTATAGAAAACGAATGAATGAAAAGCAAATAAAAAGATTTGATTTTCTTTCGAATAAGCTGGTAAGAGAAAACAAGAATGTATTTTACATTGATATGTTTGCTGATAACAGGTTTATGCATGATGATTTTAGGAATGCTAATCATTTGTCAATTGAGGGAGGAAAGAAACTATCCCAAATAATAAATGATACCATATTGACAACTCTGGATAAAATAAACATAGAAAGAAATGACTAATGAACAAATAACTGTAACATCGCCATTACTCCCTCCTTTGGAAGAATTCATTCCATTTTTGGAGGATATATGGAAACGTAAGTGGATTACGAATAACGGACATTATCATCAACAGTTGGAGCAGGCCTTGGCTGAGTACTTAAAGGTACCCTATCTCAGTTTGTTTACTAATGGAACCCTGCCTCTGATAACAGCTTTGCAGGCTTTAAGAATTACCGGTGAGGTGATAACCACTCCATTCAGTTTTGTCGCTACGACGCATTCTCTTTGGTGGAATGGGATAAAGCCTGTTTTTGTAGACATTGAACCTGATACCTGCAACATTGATCCTGAAAAGATAGAAGCAGCAATAACTCCTCAGACCACCGCTATTATGCCTGTTCATGTATATGGGAAACCATGTAATACAAAACGCATTCAAGAAATTGCAGACAAGTATGGATTGAAGGTTATTTATGATGCGGCACATGCTTTTGGAGTTGAAGTGAATGGTGAAAGTATATTGAAAGCCGGTGACATGTCTACTCTTAGTTTTCATGCCACCAAGGTTTATAATACGATTGAGGGAGGGGCCTTGATCGTGCATGATGAGCAGACTAAGAGGCGTATTGATTATTTGAAAAACTTTGGTTTTGCTGACGAAGTGACAGTAGTTGCCCCTGGCATTAATAGCAAAATGGATGAGATACGTGCTGCATACGGATTGTTGAATTTGAGGCAAGTAGATGAGGCTATTGAGGCTCGTCATCAAGTTGCTATTAGATATCGTGAAGCATTACATTCGGTTCCGGGAATTACTTTTTTTGATGATATGCTAGGCGTAAGGCATAATTATTCCTATTTTCCCATTTTCGTTGATGCAGAAAAATATGGTATGACACGGGATGAGCTTTATTTTAAGATGAAGGGACAGAATGTCTTGGGCCGTCGTTATTTTTATCCACTTATTAGTGATTTTTCGACCTATAGAGGTTTGTCTAGTGCTGCCAGAGTAAATTTGCCGATAGCTTCTAAAGTGGCTGATAAGGTTATTTGTTTGCCAATTCATCATTTGCTAAATATTGATAATATAGAACTTATCTTAAAGGTTATTTTATAATATAATGTATCAGTAAAATATTTATGAAGAAAGTATTATTATTGACAGATAATGGGCTACTGTATAGTCGATTTATAGAATTATTGGATTCATGTTTTCCCGAATATTGGGCTCTGTTTGATTTTAGGAAGAGTTACCAAAGTCGAATCGTGAAGAACTACGAACATGGTCTTGAGGAATTAAAGGAATTAGACATTAAAAGTAATATTGTCGAATTAATAGATAAATACAGTTTGATTATTTCATTGCATTGCAAGCAAGTATTCCCTGAAGAGGTCGTCCGTAAGATTCGTTGCATAAATGTACATCCGGGATATAATCCAATAAATCGGGGATGGTATCCTCAAGTATTTGCTATCCTCAATAATCTACCGGTTGGAGCTACTATCCATGAAATGGATGAACAAATTGATAATGGAGCTATCATTTGCAGAGGAATAGTTCCTATATATTCTTATGATACTTCCAAGGACGTTTATGAGAGGGTTATGGACAAAGAAATGGCTTTGTTGGAGCAACATTTTATTGATATAATCGAGGGAAATTATCAAGTAACTATTCCTAATGAATTAGGTCATTTTCATACAAGAAAAGATTTTCTGGAACTGTGCAGGTTGGATTTGTCCGAGCATACTACTTTTAGAGATGCTATAAATAGATTAAGAGCATTAACTCATGGTGACTATTCCAATGCTTATTTTATTGATGAGCTTGGACATAAAGTTTATGTTAAGATTGCATTAGAAAATGTTACGTAGTATGTACCTTTTAAATAAGAGAGCGAAGATGAATAAAATATATTATCCGGTAGTAATTCCAACTCTATGTCGTTTTACGCATTTCAAGCGGTGCATAGAATCATTAGTTCAATGTACTTATGCTGATAAAACCGAAGTTATCATAGGTTTGGACTATCCATTGAAAGAAGAACATAAACAAGGTTATAAACAGATATGCGAGTATTTGCCAACGATTTCGGGATTTAAAAAAGTAACCATAATCAGAAGGACTGAAAATTGGGGGGCATTAAGAAACTGGCAGAGTTTAAGAGAATATACATTCCAACATAATGATGCTCTAATATATTCTGAAGATGATAATGAATTTTCTCCTTGCTTTTTGGATTTCATGAATAAAGCATTAGTGAAATATAAAGACGATAATCATATTATGAGTATTTCAGGATATAATCCTGTACTGTATTATGGTGTGCAGAATAGTAATGTTTATTGTACTCCGGTTTCATATGCTTGGGGAATGGGAATTTGGAAAGATAAAGAAAATGAGTTTAAAAGTAGTTTGGAATATATCAGCAAGGGTAATTGTATATTGAAATCTTATTTTTATTCGTACAAATTGTTTAAGGCAGTTCCTACTAGTTTTAATTTGTTGATTTCAATGGCTAAAAAAGGGATGGAATGGGAAGATGTAATACGGACTTCATTTAATGTTTTATATGGAAGAGTTCAGTTGAGACCTAGTATTTCTATAGTAAGAAATTGGGGACATGATGGCAGCGGAGAACATTGTGGAGTGGATAAGGGTATGACAGAGCAAAAAATATTAATCCAAAGTACATTTGAATTGGATGCGATAAGTGAATATATTTCGATAGGAAAAAAGATAAAGTTGTTGTTTGTTGATGATTTGGGTTATCATAGAAAACGAATCTTTCTTAGACGAATTATAATTCTGTATCGCTATTTGTTCTATAAGTTTGCATAGTAGTTTTTTATAGCTTAATTAAATGTTAATAAAAATTAAACGGGGGGGGGGTAATAACGAATGTATTCATGTTGTTATTACTTATTATAGTAGTGTATAAATCTCAATATTATAAGAAAATATTGCAGAAATTGGATCTGATTGAAATCTTGCCAACAGACGCTCCAGATTATTGGGCGTTGAATGGTTGGACTAATACATTGCAAAAAATAGATTATGATGCTGACATTGCTTTCTTTGGTAATTCTATTACTTGTATGAGTGATTTTCAAAAATCATTTCCCGATAAAAAGGTCATTAATCTAGGTTATCCGGGTGATACAATGAAAGGTATGATGCTTCGTATGGCTATGTTGAGAGCAGTCAGACCGGAAAAAGTATTCATGATGGCTGGCATCAATGGATTGAAAGCAATGGGGGTAGATCAGTTTGCGGCAGAGTACGAGACTTTAGTTGATTCTATACAAATTTCATTGCCACATTCACAACTTTATCTTCAAAGTATATTACCAGTAAATGCTAATGCATATAATAGATGTGGAAATAACCATAAAATTCAGTCAGCTAATAATATCATCAGTCAGATTGCGGTAAAGAAAGGATGCATTTATGTTGATCTCTTCTCGCTTTTCTATAAAGATGGTATGTTGCCTCAAGAATTGACATTAGATGGAGTCCATCTTTATCCGAATGCTTATCATCGATGGGGAAATGCTATTAGAAAATATGTGTATGAACCTTGATAAATGTATTAGATAATGTTTCTTTTAAAGTCTGTAATTAAATACTTCTTTTATAAATTAAAGTGGCATGGAAAAACAAAAATTCAATTAGGAGCCAGTGTGTCATTGAGGAGTACATTTGAAGGGATGTCACAAGTCCATAAAAAAACAAAATTTTATGGGCATCTGGGATATGGCTCATATATTGGCCCTTATTGTGAACTTAGTGCCAATATTGGACGATTTACAAGCATATCTCCCTATGTACGTTGCAATGCGGGACGACATCCATATACAGAGCCTTATGTTAGTACTTCTCCATGCTTTTTCTCACTCAATCCGAATAAATCGCAGTGCGGTAATACTTTTGCTACAGAGCAATGTTTTGATGAATTGTGCTTTATTGGTAAGCTGAACCATATTGCTGTTGATATTGGTAATGACTGCTGGATAGGTGAAGGAGCTTTTTTGGTGGGAGGTATAACTATTGGTACGGGGGCAGTCGTTTTAGCTCGTGCTGTAGTTACTAATGATGTACCACCCTATGCTATAGTTGGGGGCGTACCGGCTCGTGTGTTGCGTTATCGTTATGACGAAGAAACGATTCGTTTCTTGCTTGAAAGTAAGTGGTGGGAGAAAAGTCTGAATTGGTATAAAGCTCATTGGAAATTGTTTTTGGATATGGATAAATTTAAAGAACACATGCGAAATAATTACAAATGAATAAAGTATTGAGATTGATTTGTACTCTAAAGGGAATAAAATACCTTTTTTCTAAATTCTTCATACTTCCTTTTAAGCTACGCAGAATGTACTACATTCAATTTAATAGACTCTTTTTCTGGTTATGTGATGTTAAGTTCGGGAAAAATATGCAGGTCATAAATCACTTCCATTTGAAAAAAAGTTGGGAAGCTGAAGTAACTATTGGCGATAACTTTGTATTTACCAGTGGCGAGAGTATTAATCCTTTATGCCGTAATCAAAGAGGCTGTATTTTTGCTCCTAAGGGGGCAATTGTGAGAATTGGTCATAATGTGGGAATCTCTTCAGCTTGCATTTGGGCGAAAGAACGGATTGAAATTGATGATAATGTTAAGATAGGTGGAGATTGTATCCTTATGGATACTGATGCGCATAATTTGGACTATAAAATTCGCAATTCTATGGAGAAGGATATAGAGGGAAATAGTCTTGACAATATGACTGCTGCAAGTGCACCAATACATATTGAGCATGATGTATTGATTGGTACTCGATGTATTATCCTTAAAGGAGTGACTATTGGCGCCCGTTCTGTGATTGGTAGCGGCAGTGTGGTAACAAAGTCTATTCCATCGGATTGTATTGCGGCAGGAAATCCGTGCAGGGTCGTTAAATATCTGTGAGATGAATAGCATTTATTCCATTACATTCAGGACTCTTTTGTGAACGGGCTATGGGTGATGTGCCTGCTAAGATAATTAAGATGATGAAATAAATGAAGGGCAAAACTTTTCTGTCCTACGTCAAAATTGGACACTAACAAACTACTTGAAAGGTTACTTAAATTTTATTTATCATGAAAGTTGCTATTTTACTTACTGTTTATAATCGAAAGAATGTAACAATAAAAGCATTAACTAAGCTTACTTCAATTCTTCAAAAGGATAAAAAAAGACATTATGAAATTTACATGACTAATGATGGTTGTACTGATGGAACACCTGTAGAGGTTCAACGATTATTTCCCACTATTCACATCATAAATCATTCTGGAAATCTATATTGGTGTGGTGGTATGAATCTGGCTTGGAGCGTGTCTTTGGAACAACAATTCGATTATTATATTTGGTTTAATGATGACGCAATGCTTAACGACAAAGCTTTAAACCTGCTTTTTCAACCGATAGAAAAATTTGGTAATATGGTCATTGTGTGTGGAGCTTTTAAATCCATGTCAGGTATTGTTTCTTATGGAGGAAAAGACAGGAGAGGGAATCTCATAGAACCTAATGGAGTTTTCAAAGAAATTCATTATATGAATGGTAATTGGGTGCTAATTTCTCAAGAGGTCTTCTTAAAATTGGGTATGATAGATTCTATGTATACACATAGTTTAGGGGATTGGGATTATGGCCTACGGGCGCGAAAGATGGGAATAAAAGTCTTTTTGACAGGTGCCTATGTGGGTTCTACTGATCGACATGATGATGAGGTATTGTTCTGTAGGCGTGAGCTTTCTCTAAAACAAAGAATTCAATATTTATATTCTCCCAAATACTCTGTAATTGCTTCATTTAGATTTAAAAGAAGACATTTGGGCTTGTTTAAGGCTATTTTCTCTATTCTTGCTTCTCATCTTTATATATTATTTCCTTTTCTGTATAAGATTAGAATAGGCTGTAAGTCTAAAAAATAGTCAGTTTGTTATATGCAAATTCAATAATAATAATTTTATTCTTTCTTTTGTATTAGTGTTTTGTTTGAAAAAACATAATTGAGCATCTATGATATATTTGTTTTTCTTATTTTCCTCTTGCTGCTATTTATCTGTATTGCGAAAATATAGTGACATCCATAATGTAACTAAATTGCTGGGCTTTTCTTTCCCTATTATTTTATTTTGGTTTTTATTGATAGGTGGGCAATATGGAGTGGGAACTGATTATTTTTCATATATGTTTCATTTTATGGATAATGGAGGGTATTTTGAACGTAAAGGTGATTATCTTTTTGCAACTTTTGTGAAATTCTGTAATTATATAGGGATGGGCGGTCAGGGTATCTTTTTTGCTTTGTCGCTTATTTGGATTATCATATTACTTTATGTGATGCAACGTATTGTTGGAAGTAAGAATATTTATATTTACTTTTTTGTTTTTGTTGTGTATTCTGGAGTCTTTCATAATCAGATGAATATAATTCGTCAGTATAGTGCAGTATATTTACTTACCTTAGGAGTTTGTTTTTTGTATCAAAAGCGATATTTGTTTTCAATTGTTTTGTTTGTAGCTATGTGTTTTGTACATAGTTCATCAATAGCTTTAATTCCTTTTATTTTTATTGTATACTTATTCCTTAGTCGTGTTAAAAAACGCTTCTGGTTATATATGTATGTTGTTTGCTCAATATATTTCAGTATATTCTTTTCGATTGATTTTGTAGTTGTTTTTATTCCATATTTCAATCAATATGCTGACTACTTAAAGGGAGATGGAATTGAAGCTGTCGATTTAATGGGACGAGTGACAAAATATATATATATACCATTAGTATTATATTCCATTCATTTATTTCCTAGAATGAACCTGAATGAGTTTCAGAAGCAATTTTTTGTAACAGGTATTTGTGCTTATTCATTAAAACTTGCAGTTTTGTCAATGTCTTTAATTGGAAGATTGGGAAGGTACTATGAAATTTTAGCGTGTATTCCCATTGTTTTCTTACTAATACATCTTAAAAATCATTCTAGAGGGTCTAGGTTCATTCTGATTTTGCTTTATTTATTCTTGCCTTATTTTATGAAAGTAGTTTTTTTCGCAGTTCGTGAGTATACTTATAATTCAGTGTTTTTTAATTAAATGTGATTGTATTTGCATAGGTTTAAAAAATTAGATCTAGCGATATATAAAAATAGATATGATTTTTAGTTTAATATGAATATAAATTTCACTTTTATTATTCCGCATAAAAATATACCTAATTTACTAATAAGGTGCTTAAGGTCTATTCCACGTAGAAATGATGTTCAAATTATTGTTGTGGATGATAATAGCGATCCTAATATTGTTGATTTTGATAACTTCCCAGGTGAGGGTGAACCTTGTGTGGAAGTTTATAAAATTAGAGAAAGCCGAGGGGCTGGCTATGCTAGGAATAGTGGTTTAAAACATGCTAGAGGAAAATGGTTATTATTCGCTGATGCAGATGATTTTTTTGAAAAAAACTTAGAATCAATATTAGACTCTTACTATAATTCAAATTCGGATATTATCTATTTTAGATTGACTAGCGTTAATTCGGATACTCTTGAAAAATCAGGGCGAGATAATAATTATAGAACTACTTTTTATTCGGAAAAAAAAATAAATGCGACCGAATTAGGTATTTTATACTATCCACCATGGGGAAGAATGATTTTAAGAAAACTCGTCATAGAAAATGATATTTGTTTTGATGAAACACTGGTTTCTAATGATATTATGTTTTCAACAAAACTAGCTATAGCTCAAACAAAAAGTGAAGTTTCGTTGGACATATTATATTGTGTGACATCGAGGGTAGGTAGTCTTACTACATCTATGCACAATAGGGAAAATACTTTAGATATAAGATTAAAAGTGTTTCTTTCTCGAGATCTCTATTTAGAGAAACATGGATACTCCCAATATAAAACGTCTCCTATGTATTTATTGCAGTATGCAAGTAAGATTGGATTCTGGAAATTTATATCTACTCTTACCTTATTAATTCAGTCAAAAATTAATCTTTTTCAAGGTTGGCGATACTTGTTATGGGGAATAAAGGCAAAGTTAAGTAAGAAATATCCTTTTTTATCTTTCTACTAAAGATGCAAATAAGATAATAAAATAATAATATTATGGTAAATAAACTTGTATTGTATTCTGTTTTACCTTGTTGGTTGCAGAATTTAGCTATATCATTGCATGGGTATAACTTGAAAAAACAACGTTTTAATGATGACTTTTATAGAATTCTTGAGTTCTTGGATTCTACAAAAGGATGGTCCGAAGAACAAATAAGAGCATATAAGGAGGAAAATCTCCATAAAATAATATATCATGCTTTTAATCATTGTGCCTACTATAGACAAAAATATCAGAATGTTGGTTTATCTCCAGACGATTTTAAATCCATAAATGATTTACAAAAATTTCCGATTTTGACAAAAGAAGAAATTCGTAGTCATTGGGGTGGTATGATAGCTGATAATTTTCGAAAATCAGATTTAATTTTGTCACACACGAGTGGTTCAACAGGAAAGGCATTGAACTTTTATTGGACAAAACAAAGTATACCTTATTATTGGGCAATTGATCAACGATATAAAAACCGTTTTGGTTTTGTATTAGGGCAAAAATGTTTAAACTGTACGGGACATCCTATTGTGCCGATTAAAATTCATAATCCTCCATATTGGAGATATGATTTTATATTGAAACGTTATTTTCTTAATATGCATCAAATTTCTGACAAAAAAATCAATGATATTGTTAGTTTCTTGAACAGTGAATCTATTAATTATTATGTTGGGTATCCCTCTATTTTGGTTGCATTAGCATCAGAAATTGAATTTGGTAATATTAAATTGGAAAGAATTCCAAAACATATCTTTATTGGTGCTGAAAAACTATATGAGCAACAAAAAAATGTTTTGGAGAGAGTTTTTAAAGGTGTGCAAATTCACGAACTATATAGTTTCTCGGAGGAAGCAGCTGTTGCAACACATTGCATTAAGTCCGTGTATCATGAAGATTTTGAAATCGGACATATGGAGCTTGATAAAATGGAAATTATATCTACAGGAGTGAAAGGCGAAGTTTTAGCTACTGGCTTTGCTAATTATGGTATGCCTTTTATTCGCTATCAAAATGGAGACACCGCTGTATTTTCAGATAAAAAATGTTCTTGTGGTTTGAATAGTCAAGTGATAAGTGATATATTAGGACGTAATGAAGATTATATATTAACTCCAGAGGGAA
>ENA-OWPN01001751-OWPN01001751.1-human-gut-metagenome-genome-assembly--contig:-NODE-1751-length-16967-cov-3.830594_pt1 | contig 16967 bp, 6 predicted proteins | sample MGYA00248266_ERZ651850 | MGnify/ENA primary metagenome ERZ651850 (study PRJEB26924, sample SAMEA4378296) | human gut metagenome | biome: human gut; feature: human-associated habitat; material: faeces... | reverse complement strand
GTTCAGTCTCTTCACAGTATGAAAATCATGTTGGCTATTTTCTCATGTTGGCGTAGAAGGCTTCTATCTGTGCCTGCTCGGCGCTCAGGCCTTTTTCCTCCATCTGTACGATGGTGGTGAGTACCCGTTCATAGTCATGAGAGATGATTTTCTTGAATTTAGGCAGGTATTCTTCGAAATGCTCCAGTATTTCCTTTCCTTTTTCGGAATTGGTATAGGCCACATGCTCCTGGATCATTTCCTTGAGTTCCTGTATGTCATATTTGGAGGTGATTTCATGGGAGGAAACCATTTCTTTATTCAGGCGGATATAAAGGTCATTTCCTTCATCCAGCACATAAGCGATGCCGCCGCTCATGCCCGCCGCGAAGTTCTTGCCGGTATGGCCCAGAACCACAACGCGGCCTCCTGTCATATATTCACAGCCATGGTCTCCCACACCCTCCACTACAGCCAGACAGCCGGAATTGCGGACAGCAAACCGTTCTCCTGCCACACCGTTCACAAATACCTTTCCGCTGGTGGCCCCGTACAGGGCTACGTTTCCGATGATGATATTGTCTTCGGACTTGAAGCGGCTTCCTTTGGGAGGGTATATGATCAGCTTGCCGCCGGAAAGCCCTTTTCCGAAATAGTCGTTGCTGTCGCCTACCAGTTCCAGTGTCAGGCCCTTGGGAATGAAAGCGCCGAAGCTCTGTCCGCCTGCGCCCTTGCACAGAACGCGGTAGGTATCATCCTCCAGTGAGGTTCCGAATTTTCTTGTGATCTCAGAACCCAATATGGTGCCGAAAGCGCGGTCGGTATTGGCGACATCCACTTCTATGCTGCGTTTCTGTCCGTTCTCCATAGCCTTGGTCATTTGTTTCAGAAGGACTTTTTCATCCAGTGTCTTTTCCAGGGCAAAATCATATACCTTTTTCGGGTCGAAAATGGAGCCCGGTTTTCCGGCATAGGGATTGCCCAGAATTCCGCTGATGTCTATTTTTTTCTGGGCCGGAGTCAGGTTTTCTTTTTGGGCAAGAAGATCCGTTCTTCCCACCAGTTCGTCTACGCTGCGTACGCCCAGCTTCGCCATATATTCCCGCAGCTCCTGTGCCATGAACTTCATGAAGTTCATCACGTACTCGGGCTTGCCCATGAACTTCTTTCTCAGCTCGGGGTTCTGGGTGCAGATGCCCATGGGGCAGGTGTCCAGATTGCACACCCGCATCATCACGCAGCCCATGGCCACCAGCGGTCCGGTACCGAAGCCGAATTCCTCCGCGCCCAGCATGGCGGCGATGGCCACGTCCCGGCCGCTCATGAGCTTACTGTCGGACTCGATGCGCACGCGGGAACGCAGGCCGTTCATAATGAGGCACTGGTGCGCCTCCGCAATGCCCAGCTCCCAGGGAAGACCGGCGTTGTGGATGGAGGAATTGATGGACGCCGCGCCCGTGCCGCCGTCAAATCCGGAAATCAGGATAACCTCCGCACCGGCCTTGGCCACGCCGGCGGCAATGGTGCCGACCCCCGCTTCGCTCACCAGCTTGACGTTGATGGCGGCGCTGCGGTTGGCGCATTTCAGGTCGTAGATCAGCTGCGCCAGATCTTCAATGGAATAGATATCGTGATGGGGCGGCGGGGAGATCAGCCCCACACCCGTGGTGGAGTGACGGCACTTCGCCACCCAGGGGTAAACCTTGCCGCCGGGAAGCTGTCCGCCCTCGCCGGGCTTCGCGCCCTGTGCCATTTTGATCTGGATTTCCTTGGCGGACACCAGGTATTTGCTGGTAACGCCGAATCGGGCAGACGCGACCTGCTTGATGGCGGAATTCCGTTCGGTGCCGTAGCGCTCTTCGTCCTCGCCGCCTTCGCCGGTGTTGGACTTGCCGCCCAAACGGTTCATGGCAATGGCAAGGCATTCATGGGCTTCCTTGGACAGCGCGCCGTAGCTCATGGCGGCGGTCTTGAAGCGTTTGGCAATGGCGTCCACCCCTTCCACTTCCTCAATGGGGACGCCGGTTTCGGGGTAGTTAAATTCCAGCAGGCTCCGCAGGTGCATATCGTCGCCGCCCTCGTTGGCCGCGGCGGCGGTGTACTGCTTGAACTTGCCGTAGTCCCCCGTCCAGACCGCCTGCTGCAAAAGGTGGATAGTCTGGGGATTGTACAGGTGCTGCTCCGCCGCGCTCCCGCTGCGGAATTTGTGGGCACCCACGCTGGGCAAATCCATGTAAATGTCCAGACCCAGGGGGTCAAAGGCCTGCTGGTGACGGTCTTCCATGTCCTTCTGGATATCGTCGATGGTAATGCCGCCTACCCGGCTGACGGTGTTGGTGAAGTACTTGTCGGTGACCTCTTTGCTGATGCCAACCGCCTCAAAAATCTGACTGCCCTGATAGGACTGGATGGTGGAAATGCCCATCTTGGAGGCGATCTTCACGATACCCGCCAGCACCGCCTTGTTGTAATCGTTGACGGCGGCATAGAAATCCTTTTCCAGCAGCCCGTCGCTGATCAAATTGCCGATGCTCTCCTGAGCAAGATACGGGTTGATGGCGCAGGCGCCGAAGCCCAGAAGCGTGGCAAAGTCATGGACAAGCCGGGGTTCGCCGCTTTCCAGAATCAGCGCCATGGCGGTACGCTTCCGGGTGCGAACCAGATATTTGGACACCGCGCTGACGGCCAGCAGGCTGGGAATGGCGACGTGATACTCGTCAATATCCCGATCGGACAAAATCAGGATGTTCGTGCCGTCCCGGTACGCCCGGTCAACGTCCACGAACAGCCTGTCGATGGCCTTTTCCAGGGGGGTGTTTTTATAGTAGCAGATGGACACCGTCTCCACCTTGAAGCCGGGGACGTCCATGGTCTTGATTTTCAGCAAGTCCGTCTCCGTGAGGATGGGGTTGTTGATTTTTAAGACTTTGCAGTTTTCCGCGTTCTCCTCCAGCAGGTTGCCCTGAGCGCCCACGTACACGGTGGTGGAGGTGACGATTTTCTCCCGCAGCGCGTCGATGGGCGGGTTCGTGACCTGGGCAAACATCTGCTTGAAATACTCGAACAGCGGCGGGCGGGTGTGGCTGAGGACGGCCAGCGGGGTGTCGCTGCCCATTGCGCCGGAGGGTTCCGCGCCGTTCTTCGCCATGGGGAGCATGATGGTCTTCAAATCCTCGTAGCGGTAGCCGAAGGCCTTCTGAAGCCGTACCATTTCTTCTCTCGTATAGGAGGGGATTTTCCGGTTGGGAACCGTCAGATCGGAGAGGTTGACCAAATTCCGATCCAGCCATTCGCCGTAGGGCTGGCGGCTGGCGTACTCCGCTTTCAGGTGTTCGTCGTCCACCAGCTCGCCCTTCACCGTGTCCACCAGCAGCATCTTGCCGGGACGCAGGCGATCTTTTCTGGTAACATGTTCCTGCGGGATGTCCAGAACGCCCACCTCGCTGGACAGGATCAGCCGTCCGTCGTCGGTGATGTAATAGCGGCTGGGGCGCAGACCGTTGCGGTCGAGAACCGCGCCCATCACGTCGCCGTCGCTGAACAGAATGGACGCGGGGCCGTCCCAGGGCTCCAGCATAGTGGCGTAATACTGGTAAAAATCCTTCTTCTTGGGATCCATGTTTTTATTGTTGCTCCAGGGTTCCGGAATGGTGACCATCACCGCCAGGGGCAAATCCATGCCGTTCATGACCATGAATTCCAGGGTGTTATCCAGCATGGCGGAGTCGGAACCGCCCTGGTTGACAATGGGCAGCACCTTGGTCATGTCGTCCTTCAAAAAGCGGCTGGCAATGGTCTCCTCCCGGGCGAGCATGGTGTCCACGTTTCCCCGGATGGTGTTGATCTCGCCGTTGTGGAGAATAAACCGGTTGGGGTGCGCCCGGTTCCAGCTGGGGGAGGTGTTGGTGGAGAAGCGGCTGTGAACCATGCCGATGGCGGTCTCATAGTCCTCGTCCTGTAAATCCGGGTAGAACTGACGCAGCTCCTTGACCAGGAACATGCCCTTGTACACGATGGTACGGCTGGACAGACTGCACACGTAGGTCTCCTGACTGGATTGCTCGAACACCCGACGCACCACATACAGCCGCCGGTCAAAGGCAATTCCGGCGACCATTCTCGGCGGCTTTCCCACAAAGGCCTGCCAGATGCTGGGCATACAGTCCCGCGCCTTCTGCCCCAGATACTCGGGGCAGACCGGCACCTGCCGCCAGCCCAGGAAGGGCAGCCCCTCCTTCTTGCATATGATCTCAAACAGCTTCTTCGCCTGATTGCGCCGCAATTCCTCCTGGGGGAAGAAGAACATGCCCACGCCGTATTCCCGCTCCGCGCCCAGGGTAATGCCCGCGGCCGCGGCTGCCTTCACAAAAAACTTATGGCTGACCTGTAACAGAATGCCAACGCCGTCGCCGGTTTTTCCCTCGGCGTCCTTGCCTGCCCGGTGTTCCAGATGCTCCACGATCTGCAGCGCGTCGTCCAGCGTCCGGTGGCTTTTGCGTCCCTTGATATCCACCACCGCGCCGATGCCGCAGTTATCGTGTTCAAACCGGGAATCGTACAACCCGGCAGGTGTTGTGCGTTCGGTGAAATTTTCCATAGCTTTTTCTCCTTCGGGCTACAAAAAATAAACGGCGTTTCCGCGCACAGGGCAGAAATGCCCCATGGGGAACGCCATTGTTCTCTGGGCTTATGATAGCACAAGGGGAAACACTTTACAAGGCAGAAGAAATCCCGTTTTCTTCCGGTATCTTTGTTTCATTTGCCCAAAATCCGGCAAAAAGCGGCGGCTCGGCGCATCAAAGCAGTCAGGCATATAAAACGGCAGCTCCCGGGGAAGGAAGCTGCCGTTTAAGAAAATTCCTGCGGTTTTTGATATCAGGAATCAATCTGTATAATGTCCATCTATGATATTGCCTGGCACAATATCATATACCATTCCGTCTGTGAGAGACGTTGCCGTTTTCCCGGACATATCAAGTAAAAAATCTTCGTTCCATGCTCCTGTAATGGAGAGTACGTTCTCAGTGATATGCCACTCCAGCTCACTTTGTTCTTCGTGAGCGGGATCTGTTTTTCGTTCGACTTCACGTTTGGCGTAGGATTCAAAAACAGAGATGCAATGAAGCACCTGCGACTGATTGTTCCAAAGACGGAAAGGAATTCCAACAGATGTCTTGATCTGCGATAAGATGTCCTCAGTCTCAAAATCGACGCTGTCTTGTGTACCAAATGCGCTTTCAGCATCCAAGCTGACATCCGGAGTCGGTTCAGTGGCCATGCTATTCGTGTTTTCCTCCAATTGCGCTTTTGCGTCATTGCTTTCAGGGCTGGAATTCGCGGGCAGCTGCTTGTTTGCGCAAGAACACAAGAAAATGCTTGCGATAAGCAATACCGTTACCATTGTCTTTTTCATCTGTTTATCTCCTTTCAGCCAAAAGAATCATTTCCGGCTGTCTCTCTGCTTTTCCAGCTTGAGATACATTTCCTTCAAATGCTCGGCAAGAGGGCTGTCCGAACGGAAGGGAGAGAAAAAGTGGTACTTGGCGGCGGCGTTCTGGTTGAAATCCCGGATATGATCCTTGATGCTCTCGTATTTCACGACGACCTTGTTTTCCTCGGCAAACTGCTTCAGCTTGACAATGATCTGGCTGGAATGCACCACGTCGATGATGAACACACCGAAGAACATGCCAATGAAGAAGGAAAACGCCAGATTGTTGGACAGCCACGCCAGGGCGTTGAGAATATAGGGGTGAATCAGGAAATAATAGGCCGCTCCAAGCGCCGCCCAGAAGAAGGAGAACAGCGGGCAGATGATTCCCTGAATGTTGCCCCAAAGATTCGAATAGTCCCACAGCCGAACCTTCAAATATTTCAGGCAGGCAATACCAGCGATATACTCAATCAGCGTCATGGCCACGGCCATGGCAATAAACAGCACCACCCGGTTCCAGACGGGGTCTGCGATCAGGTGCAGATCCTCCAGCGACGCCAGCAGGAACAGCGTACACAGGCCAAAGCCGTAAATCGGCAAATACGGACCGGTGCAGAAGCCGGGGTTGATCCACTTTTTGTGACGGTGGGTCAGGTTGCGGTACAGAAGCTCCAGCACCCATCCGAAGCACGAGCCGATGAAGAACAAAAACGCAAGTACCAGACTAAGCCTCATGAAGATTCTCCTTTATTTTTCTTGTTTCCATTTTATTCATTTTTTCTAAACACAACCGAAACAATTCTTTACGAGACTGTAAACACGCTGAAAACCGGCGCGCAATATTGGTATATCTTATCCAATTTATTGCTTGCAGTCTCCCCGCGTTTTGATTATAATAGTTGCAATCAAAAAAGTCAATATTCGCATTATTTTGCCTTTTGGGACGGACTTTGCCCGAGGGCGCATACCAGGAGGATATTATGTCTGAAAAGAACCCGCCGGACAGTAATTTTATGACAAAGCTTGCCACGTTTATTGTGGACAAAAAGACTTTGTTCTTCCTTTTGTACATATTTGCCGTGATTTTCTGTGCGTTTTCCTCCGGATGGGTGAATGTGGAAAACGACGTCACCACCTACCTGCCCGAGGACACGGAGACCCGTCAGGGCATCGTGGCGATGAACGACAACTTCACCACTTTCGCCACCGCCAAAATCATGGTATCCAACGTCACCTACGAGACGGCGGAGGAACTGTCCCAGCAGATCGCGGATGTGGAAGGGGTCAGCATGGTCACCTTCGACGACACCCCCGACCACTACACCAATGCCTCGGCGCTGTTTGACATCAGCTTTGACGGCGTTGTCTCCGACGAGATCAGCAAGCAGGCGCTATCCGATGTGGAAGCGCTGATGGACAGCTACGACTACTGCGTGTACTCCGACGTGGGCTACGACGAAAACGCCACCCTGCAAGGGGAAATGTCCGTCATTCTGATCATAGCCGTGGTCATCATCATCGTCGTGCTGACCCTGACCTCCCGCTCCTACGCCGAGGTTCCCGTGCTGATGATCACCTTCGGCGTGGCGGCCATTCTGAACATGGGCACCAACTTCCAGTTGGGCACCATCAGCTTCATCTCCAACTCCGTGGCTGTGGTATTGCAGCTGGCGCTGGCCATTGACTACGCCATCATCCTGTGCCACCGCTTCACCGACGAGCGGGAGACCCGCACCGCCCGGGACGCCTGCATCACCGCCCTGAGCAAGGCCATCCCGGAGATCAGCGCCTCGTCCCTGACCACGGTGTCCGGCCTTGCGGCGCTGGGCTTCATGGAATTCAAAATCGGTCTGGACATGGCGCTGGTTCTGGTGAAGGCCATTTTGTTCAGTTTGCTCTCCGTATTCACCCTGATGCCGGGGCTTCTGATGCTGTTCAGCCCGCTGATGGATCGTACCCGCCACAAAAAGCTCCTGCCCAACATCACACCCATCGGCAGGTTTGCCGTGAAAGCCCGGCGTGTTGTGCCGCCGCTGTTTGCCATTCTTCTGGCCGGAGCATTCATCCTGTCCAACCGCTGCCCCTTTGTTTACAGCTATAACAACATCGAGACCGCGAATATGAATGAGCGTCAGACGGCCTACTTTAAAATTCAGAACACCTTCGGCACAAGCAACATGGTGGCGCTGGTGGTTCCCAGCGGAAACTACGACGCGGAAGCGAAAATTCTTAAGGAACTGGACGCCTGCCCGGAGGTCAAGAGCACCATGGGCCTTGCCAACATCGAGGCCATGGACGGCTACACCCTGACGGACAGCCTGAACCCCAGAGAGCTTTCCGAGCTGGTAGGCATGGATTACGAGGTGGCGCAGCTGCTCTATTCCGCCTACGCCATTGAACACGACCAATACGGTGAATTTGTGCAGGGGCTGGACAAATACGACGTTCCCCTGTTCGATATGCTGATGTTCCTGAAAGACCAGCTGGACAGCCACAACATTTCCCTGGACGATATGGACGAAGCGTCTCTGGACGATATTTTCTCCCAGCTGGACACCGCCAATAAGCAGCTGAAAAGCGATCGCTACAGCCGGATGGTGGTTTACCTGAACCTGCCGGAGGAAAGCGACGAGACCTTTGCGTTCCTGAAGGAAATGCGCAGCATCGTCGGAAAATACTACGACAGTGACTATTACGTCGTGGGCAACTCCACCAGCTCCCGCGACCTGTCCTCCTCCTTCGCCAAGGACAATCTGGTGATCTCCATTCTGTCCTCCCTGTTCGTCATCCTGGTTCTGCTGTTCACCTTCCAGTCGGCGGGATTGCCCATTTTGCTGATTGCCTGTATCCTGGGAAGCGTATGGATTAACTTCTCCGTCCCCACTCTGGCAAATCAGCCGCTGTACTTCCTGGGCTACCTCATCGTGCAGTCCATTCAGATGGGTGCGAACATCGACTACGCCATCGTCATTTCCAGCCACTATCAGGAGCTGAAGGCCACGATGACCCATAAGGAAGCCATTGTGGAAGCGCTGAACGCCTCCTTCCCCACCATCTTCACCTCCGGCACCATTCTGTCCGCCGCCGCTCTGCTGATCGGCAACATTTCCACCAACCCCGTTATTTCCATTCTCGGCACCTGCCTGGGTCGCGGTACGATCATTTCCATCGTCATCGTGCTGGGTGTTCTGCCCGCCATTCTCGTGCTCAGCGACTCCATCATCAACCGCACCTCCTTCCAGATGAAGGGCATCGAGCTGCCCACCAGAACCGCCAGCGGCACCATGTATGTCAGCGGCCATCTGCGGGGTCAGGTCAGCGGCATGGTGGACGGCGAATTCACCGGAACGATCCGGGGCGACATGAACGCCATCGTCTCCACCAACACCCAGGTCAAGAAGCTGGACGAATCCGATGCGGAAGGAGGCGAAGACAATGCGTAATCTGCTGAAAAGAATATCTGCTCTGCTTCTGTGTCTGCTTCTTGTTCTCAGCCTGCCGGTAACGGCGCTGGCCGAGGAAGCCCAGGACAGCGAGGAAGGCACGACCCTGCGCATTGCGCGCCGGCAGCAGTTTCTGGACTTCGCGGAAAACTGCCGTCTGGACAGCTACAGCCGGAACCTGAGCGTGATCCTGCTGACGGATATTGACCTCACCGGCGTGGATTTTTCAGGAATCCCCATTTTCTGCGGCAATTTCGACGGGAATGGCCACGCTGTCTCCGGCCTCAGCATCACCCGGGACGGCTCCAACATGGGCTTGTTCCGCTATGTCGGCGATTCCGCGCTGATTCAGAATCTCACGGTTTCGGGAGAAGTCACTCCCGACGGGAGCCGCAGCGCCGTGGGCGGCATTGCCGGACACAATGGCGGTAAAATCCAGAACTGCTTCTTTGACGGCACGGTTTCCGGCTCGGATGACGTGGGCGGCATCGCCGGCATCAACGCCATCACCGGTATCATCGACGGCTGCCACTCCAAAGGCGTCATTACCGGCAACCACCGGGTCGGCGGCGTCGTGGGAAATAACCTCGGCGTTGTCCGCAGCTGCAACAACCGCTCCGGAGTCAACACCACCGCCGAGGAAAACCAGATTAAGCTCTCCGACATTTCCCTGGAGACCATCACCGGAAGCGAATCCGTCAGCACCGTAACGGACATCGGCGGCATCGCCGGTACCAGCAGCGGCGTCATCCGCCAGAGCAAAAACCGTGGCAACGTGGGCTATCAGCACATGGGCTACAACGTCGGCGGCATTGCCGGAACCCAGACCGGGTATCTCTACAAATGCGAAAACTTTGCTCAGGTGTATGGCCGCAAGGAAGTGGGCGGCATCGTCGGCCAGATGGAGCCGACCACCTTCATCGAGTACACCGAGGACACAATGCAGATTCTCCAATCTCAGCTTGGCACCGTAAGCAATCTCACGGGGCAGGCGTTTTCCACCATTCAGGACGGCAATTCGGACATGGGCGTTCAGGTGGACGACCTCTACAATTCCCTCGTGGATGCCAAGGACGCTCTGGATACTCTGCTGCCCAACGGGGATGACCCCTATCCCCCCGACCGGGACACCATCGACGCGGCCATCAACAACGCCAACAGCAGCCTTGCCGCCGCCGGTTCCTCTCTGTACGCCATCATGGATTCCGTCAACGACACGGCGGATTCCCTCAGCCGCATCATGCGCTCCATTGCCGGGCAAATCAGCGCCATGAGCGCCACCGTTGGCAACGCCTCCCAGAATCTGGGCGGCACCATTGAGGACATTTCCGACCGGGACACCGCAGAAATTCTCTCCGGCAAGGTGGAAAAATGCACCAATTCCGGCGCGGTTCTTGGCGACCTGAACGCAGGCGGCGTCGTGGGTGCCATCGCCTATGAAAACCGCCTGGATCCGGAGAACGATCTGCAAATCGGCGGGGACAACTCCATGAACTTCGACACCCAGCTGCGCGCCGTGATCCTCGGCTGTGAAAACAGCGGAAGCGTGACGGCGAAGCGCCAGAACGTGGGCGGCATTGTTGGCTGGATGGCGCTGGGACTTACGAAGGACTGTCTCAGCACCGGCAGCATTGACGCGGAGGATGCCAACTATGTAGGCGGTGTCGCGGGCAGGAGTGACGGATATATCCGCCGGTGCAGCGCCAAATCCGCCATTACCGGAAACGCCTATGTGGGCGGCATTGCGGGCGAGGGGCTTACCGTAACCGATTGCCGCAGCATGGTGCAGCTCACAGGCTCCGAGAAGGCCGGCGCGATTCTTGGCCTAAAAGGCGAGCATTCCGGATTCCTCAAGTCGGAATCCGACGACACAGACGAAACCGAGGAAGACACCGTCACCGGAAACTACTACCTCACCGTCGGCTCCGACATCGGCGCCATCGACGGCGTCAGCTATGCTGACAGCGCCCAGCCCCTTGAACACGACGATTTTGTGGAGCTGGATGGTCTTGACCCCATCTTCAAGGTCATCTCCGTCCGCTTCGTCTATGACGACGGCATGATGCACACCGTCACCCTCGCCCCCGGCGAGGCGCTATCCCCGGACAGCATTCCCAAGCTGCCCGAAAAAGCCGGTTACGTCGGCCGCTGGGACGGCCTTGCGGACGCTGACCTGTCCGACATCCGCTTTGACGTTTCCTTCCCGGCGGTGTACACCGCGGAATGGGAAACGGTGCAGAGCGAGCCTTTGGGGGAGAGCAAGCTGCCCACGCTGCTTGCCCAGGGTCAATTCTCCGACAATACACCGATTCAGCTGACCCAAATGACCAAAGGCCCCGCTCCGGGTGTCCACGACAAATTCCTGGAGGGCTACGCCTTTACCCTCCCCACCGGTACAGCCGATACGCTGCGCTACTTGCCGGAAACTGAACAGAAAAATGTCCGGGTCATGGTAAAGGGCGCGGACGGAAGCTGGCGGGAGGTTTCCCACACCCAGGACGGCAGCTATCTGGTCTTTGCCATAGAGGACGGCGATGAGAGCTTCTGCCTGATCGGGTCGATGAAGGAATCGGTCTCCTGGCTGCCCATCATCGGCGGCGCAGCCGTGGTCGTGCTGCTGGTGGTCATTCTCCTGGTTCACCATCGCCGCAAAAAGAAAGCCGTAAAATCGGAAACACCCGCTGTAAGCGAAAATACCTGACTGTAGGGTCGGTCGCCAGACTATGGCGGCCGACCCCTTACTTCTGCAAAGAACCGGTTAAAATATTTCACAATTAACAATTTGTTTACAACATATTTGCTATAATGACAAATATCGTTTTGTAGAATTGTTACAAAGATCAAAAATGGAGACGTGTGCTATGAATACATATCGCGCCGGTATCGACATCGGCTCAACCACCGTCAAGCTTGTGCTGCTGGACGAAAACGGGGAAATTCTGTTCGGGCAATACCGCCGCCACTGCGCCCACACCCAGCAGACGCTTAAGGAACTCCTTTCCGAAGCCCGGGAACAGGTCGGCTCCTGCCTTTTGCAGGTGAAGATCACCGGCTCCGGCTCCATCAATCTCGGCAAGGCCATGGGCATCGGCTTCGTGCAGGAGGTGGTGGCCGTCGCCTCCGCATTGCAGGCCGTCGCGCCTCAGACCGACGTGGCCATTGAGCTGGGCGGCGAGGACGCCAAGATTATTTATTTCCGGGGCGGTTTGGAGGAACGGATGAACGGCGTCTGCGCCGGCGGCACCGGCTCCTTCATCGACCAGATGGCGTCCCTGCTCCAGACCGACGCCGCCGGATTAAACCAACATGCCGAACACTACCAGGAAATCTACCCCATCGCCGCCCGCTGCGGCGTGTTCGCGAAAACCGACATTCAGCCCCTCATCAATGAGGGCGCAACCACCGCCGACCTGGCCGCTTCCATTTTTCAGGCCGTGGTCAACCAGACCATCTCCGGCCTTGCCTGCGGCAAGCCCATCCGGGGCTGCGTTGCGTTCCTGGGCGGACCTCTGCACTTCCTGCCCGAGCTGAAAAAGGCCTTTATCCGAACCCTGAAGCTCACCCCCGAAACCACCGTTGACCCGGAAAACTCCCATCTTTTTGCCGCCATGGGCGCGGCTCTGGAATCCGGCGACGCCGAAGCCGTCAGCATGGACGGCCTGATCGACCGGCTGGAAAAGGGCGTAGAAATGGCCTTTGAGCTAAAGCGCCTTGACCCCCTGTTTGCCACCCGGGAAGAGCATCAGGCCTTCTGCGCCCGGCACAGCAAGGCCGTTGTCCGCCGGGAAAGCCTGTCCGGGTATCGGGGTGACTGTTTCCTCGGCATTGACGCCGGTTCCACCACCACAAAAGTAGCGCTCATCGGCAGCGACGGTCAGCTTCTCTTTTCCTACTACGCAAACAATCAGGGCAATCCCATCCGCACCGCCATGGAGGCCATGGCACGGCTCCGGGACGAGCTGCCCGAGGGTGCGCGCATCGCCCGCTCCTGCTCCACGGGCTACGGAGAATCTCTCTTAAAATCCGCCTTCTGCCTGGACGAGGGCGAGGTGGAGACCATCGCCCACTGCACCGCCGCCGCGTTTTTTGACCCGGAGGTGGACTGTGTGCTGGACATTGGCGGACAGGACATGAAGTGCGTCAAGCTGAAAAACGGCAGCGTGGACACCATACTGCTGAACGAAGCCTGCTCCTCCGGCTGCGGCTCCTTCATCGAGAACTTCGCCAATTCCCTGGGCTACAGCGCCGAGGGCTTTGCCAAAGAGGCGCTGTTCGCCAAGAATCCCATCGACCTTGGCACCCGCTGCACCGTGTTCATGAATTCCAACGTCAAGCAGGCGCAAAAAGAGGGCGCTACGGTGCAGGATATTTCCGCGGGACTTGCCTACTCCGTCATCAAAAACGCCCTTTACAAGGTCATCAAGCTGGCCGACCCCGCCGACCTGGGCAAACACATCGTGGTGCAGGGCGGCACCTTCTACAACCAGGCGGTGCTTCGCGCCTTTGAGAAAATCGCCGGAGTGGAAGCTACCTGCCCCGACATTTCCGGCATTATGGGCGCGTTCGGCGCGGCGCTGGTGGCGCGGGAACGCTATCACGGTCAGGAAAGCACCACCCTTCCCCTGAACGACATTCTGAGTCTGACCTACACCACCTCCACCACCCGCTGCGGCGGCTGCTCCAACCGGTGTATGCTGACCATCAACAAATTCCCCGGCGGACGCCGCCATGTCACCGGCAACCGCTGCGAAAAGGGCTTAGGCGGCACCGGCACCGGGCGGAAAGGCCCCAACGTGATGGCCTATAAGCTGAAGCGGATGTTCGACTATCCCCCGCTGGAAAATCCCACCCGGGGCGTCATCGGCATTCCCAGAGTGCTGAATATGTACGAAAACTACCCCTTCTGGGCGACATTCTTCCGGGAACTGGGCTTCCGGGTAGTCCTCTCCCCCAAGTCCAGCCGGAAAATCTATGAGCTGGGCATGGAGTCCATCCCCTCGGAATCCGAGTGCTACCCCGCCAAACTCTCTCACGGCCATGTGCAATGGCTTATCAATGAAGGCGTCAAGACCATTTTTCACCCCTGCGTGTTCTACGAGCATCAGGAGACCCCCGGCGCGCAGAATCACTACAACTGCCCCATCGTGGTCTCCTACCCGGAGAATCTGAAAAACAACGTGGAAGCCGTTGCCGACGGTGAAGTCCGCTACATCCGTCCCTTTCTGGCCTTTACCAGCGAGAAGATCGCCGCCGACCGGCTGGCTGCCCTGTGCAAGGAAGAGTGGGGCATTGACGGTAAGGAAGTCCGCACCGCTGTCCATAATGCGTGGGCGGAACAGCAGCACGCCAAGGCCGACGTCCGGGCGGAGGGGCAAAAAACCTTGCAGTGGATGGCAGAAAATCACACCCGTGGCATCGTTCTGGCTGGCAGACCCTACCACATCGACCCTGAAATTAACCACGGCATTCCGGAAATGATTGCCTCCTACGATCTCGCCGTCCTCACCGAGGACAGCCTGCCCATGGATTTCACCCCCGAACGCCCCCTCCGGGTCAACGACCAGTGGGTCTACCATTCCCGGCTGTACAGTGCGGCGGAATTTGTACGGAACCGGGAGGACTTGGAGCTGATTCAGCTGAATTCCTTCGGCTGCGGTCTGGACGCTGTCACCACCGATCAGGTGTGCGAAATTCTGGAGGGCAGCAACAAGCTCTACACCGTCCTGAAAATCGACGAGGTGAACAATCTGGGGGCTGCCCGTATCCGCATCCGCAGTCTGCTTGCCGCCATGAACCAGCGTCAGGCGCGGGGCATTCGCCCCCAGCCCAAGCCCGCCGCCTACCACCGGTCGGAATTCACCAAGGAAATGTACCAATCCGGCTACACCATCCTCGCCCCCCAGATGAGCCCCATTCACTTTGACCTGCTGGAACCGATTTTCAAAAAGTACGGCTATCATATCGAGGTTCTGGCCAATGACAACCGCGCCGCCATCGACATGGGTCTGAAATTCGTAAACAACGACGCCTGCTTCCCCTCCATCACCGTGGTGGGGCAGATCATGGACGCGGTGCTTTCCGGGAAATACGACACGGACAAGCTGGCCGTGATGATGACCCAGACCGGCGGCTGCTGCCGGGCGAGCAACTACGTGGGCTTCATCCGCCGTGCGCTGGACAAGGCGGGGCTTGGCCATATCCCGGTCATCTCCCTGAACGCCAACGGCATGGAGACCAACGAGGGCTTCAAGCTCTCCCCCGGTCTTCTGTTCACCGCCCTGCGGGGCATGGTCTACGGCGACCTGTTCATGCGCTGCCTGTACCGGGTTCGCCCCTATGAAAAAGAGAAGGGTTCCGCCAACGCCCTTCATCAGAAATGGCTGGAAATCGCCATCGATTCTCTGGTCAGCAGCAAGAGCAAGTGGTCGTATAAGGCGGTTTGCAGCGGCATTGTGGAAGCCTTTGACAATCTTCCCATTGACAAAACCCTGCGCAAGCCGCGAGTCGGCGTGGTGGGCGAGATTCTGGTCAAGTATATGCCCCTCGCCAACAACCATCTGGTGGATCTGCTGGAAGCCGAGGGCGCGGAGGCCGTGGTGCCTGACCTGATGGACTTCCTGAACTACTGCGTGTACAACGGCGATTACAAGCATGAATTCTTAGGCGCGGGCTGGACAAGCGCCGCCACGGCAAAGCTCGGCGTGGACGCCATTCGCCTGATACGCAAGCCCGCCCTGGACGCGCTGAAAAAGAGCCGCCGCTTTGAGCCGCCCATGCCCATTGAGCAGGTGGCGGAGCTGGCGAAGCCCTTCCTCTCCATCGGCAACCAGTACGGCGAAGGGTGGTTCCTCACGGGAGAAATGGCGGAGCTGGTTCTCTCCGGCACGCCCAACATCGTGTGCATTCAGCCCTTCGCATGCCTGCCCAACCACGTTGTGGGCAAAGGCGTCATCAAGGCGCTGAAAAAAGCCTATCCCCAGTCCAACATCGTAGCCGTGGACTACGACCCCGGCGCGTCGGAGGTCAATCAGCTCAACCGCATCAAGCTGATGCTCTCCACCGCAAAAAAGCGTCTGGCCGAGGAAGAAGCCGCCGCAGTATAAGTTTAAGGCAGGACACCGAATTGGTGTCCTGCCTTCTGCTTATTCAAAAGGAATGTAGTAATACGGCTTACTCACCCGTTTCCCCTGATCGTTCAGTTCGCTGCCGTTGTAGAAACTCACGCCTGCGATCTGTTCCGGGTCGAGAACCATGTTCAGGGTATGCTCGATGCACGTGTACGTGTGGGTGTCGGCATTCCAGGAACCGCCGCCGTTGCCGTAAGGCCGAATGTCGGTGCCGTCCTTCAGGCGGATGCTCGCCGGGGTCGGCGACCAGCCCGTTTTCTCCGTAAAATCAAAATTGTCCGTATATTCGTCCCCCAGCCGGAAGGCGAACTTCATGCTGTACTGGCCGATTTCCGCCTCTACCAGTGTCACGTCCCACAAATCTCCGACCTTGGCGTTGGGCGTCCACTTTTTCGGCGCCTCCGTGGTGCCTTCCAGCGTCCAGCGCAGCACCCAATTGCCGGGGGTGGTCATGATATCCTCGTCTTCAAACTTCTCGCCCTGAATGCCGAAGCCGGTGAAGGTCACGGCCATTTCCTTTCCGAACATGCTCTCATCCGGAGAGAATGCAAAATCGATGCTGAATTCAATGCTCCCGTCGGCCAGCTGATAGTCCAGAAGCAGCTGTTGGTCTTCTCCCACCCGGGGAACCGGCTGACCGTTCTTTGCATATGTGGGATTGTGGTCGGCATCCCAAAGCACGCCGTCAAAAAAATGAGCGCCCCAGCTCATGGGCATCACTTCTCCGTCCACCCGGTAGTCCCACCATGCCCAAGGTGCCTGCCCTTCTTCCAGCTGTAAACCCTCAATGCGGAAAATGGCTCTGCCGCCGTACTGATCCATCAGCGTCTGGGCGAGGGTGACGGTGATGCCGTTGTCCGTAGCGCTCTGGCCGATATACTGCACATAGTCGTTTTCCACAGCGGCCTTGAGGCTGGGGGAGAAGGCCACGGCGGCGGCCAACTCCTTGAGCACGGGCACTCTCCCGCAGGCCAGGGCGAAGGG
>ENA-OWPN01001745-OWPN01001745.1-human-gut-metagenome-genome-assembly--contig:-NODE-1745-length-17011-cov-7.549068_pt1 | contig 17011 bp, 20 predicted proteins | sample MGYA00248266_ERZ651850 | MGnify/ENA primary metagenome ERZ651850 (study PRJEB26924, sample SAMEA4378296) | human gut metagenome | biome: human gut; feature: human-associated habitat; material: faeces... | reverse complement strand
AAATTTAAAAAAGTGTCGAAATAGCTTGATATTTGTCGGTCCCTGTTTTATAATAGATACATACGAAAGATAAAAAAGAGATTGTACTATTCTGTACAATCTCTTTCAATTTATAGAGACATAAATATTTTTCGTTAAATTGGGTCAAGGTATATAATAAGGGCGGGTTTGGAAATGGTTTGTATCTGGTTAAACCTCCGGCGCCGGCAGCGGCGCAAGCAGGCGGTTTACGGACAGCTGGCAGCAGACAATCTGTTGCAGCCATCCGATACAGGGTATTTTCAAACCCGTTCTGGGATACAGTTTTACTATAATTGTTTTGGTGGGAAATCCGTAAAATAATGGAGGAACGAATCTCATGGACAGAGAGATGATTATCGTACTGGACTTTGGCGGCCAGTACAACCAGCTGATTGCACGCCGTGTCCGCGAATGCAGCGTATACTGTGAAGTGCATCCTTATGATATGAGCCTGGAGAAAATCAAGGAGATGAATCCCAAGGGAATCATTTTTACAGGCGGACCGGATGTTGTGTTTGAAGATGGAGCGCCGCGCTGCTCAAAAGAGATATTTGAACTGGGAATCCCGGTCCTGGGAATCTGCTACGGTGCACAGCTTATGAGCTACCTGCTGGATGGTGTTGTAAAGAAGGCTGTAGTAAGCGAATACGGACACACGGAAGTGGATGTGGATACTTCTTCCAAGCTGTTTGAGGGCGTTTCTCCCAAGACCGTATGCTGGATGAGCCATGGTGTGTACATTGCAGAGGTGCCGGAAGGCTTCCGCATCACTGCGCATACAGATTCCTGTCCCGTAGCCGGCATGGAGTGCGCTGAGAAGAACTTTTATGCGGTACAGTTCCATCCTGAGGTGGTTCACACAAAGGAAGGCACCAGGATGCTTTCCAACTTTGTATATAATGTATGCGGATGCTCCGGCGACTGGAAGATGGATTCCTTTGTAGATACCACTATCAAGGCTCTGAGGGAAAAGATTGGAAACGGCAAGGTGCTGTGTGCGCTTTCAGGCGGTGTGGATTCCTCTGTGGCAGCTGTTATGCTGTCCAAGGCCATTGGCAGGCAGCTTACCTGCGTGTTTGTGGACCACGGTCTGCTGCGCAAGAATGAGGGAGACGAGGTAGAAGCTGTATTTGGTCCGGAAGGCGCATATGACCTGAACTTTATCCGTGTCAATGCCCAGGAACGGTTCTACGCCAGGCTGAAGGGTGTGGAGGAACCGGAGGCAAAGCGCAAGATTATAGGTGAGGAATTCATCCGCGTATTTGAGGAAGAGGCAAAGAAGATTGGGGCAGTGGATTACCTGGTACAGGGAACCATTTACCCGGATGTGATTGAATCCGGCCTGGGCAAATCCGCTGTTATTAAGTCCCACCACAATGTTGGCGGACTGCCGGAACATGTGGATTTCAAGGAATTGGTAGAGCCTTTAAGGCTGCTTTTCAAGGACGAGGTGAGAAAGGCAGGACTGGAACTGGGAATTCCCGAATATCTGGTATTCAGACAGCCATTCCCGGGACCCGGACTGGGGGTCAGAATCATCGGTGAGGTGACGGCTGATAAAGTCCGTATTGTACAGGATGCGGATGCGATTTACAGGGAAGAGATTGCAAAGGCCGGAGTGGATAAGAATCTGGGACAGTATTTTGCGGCTCTGACCAATATGCGGTCTGTTGGCTGCATGGGCGATGAGAGAACCTATGATTATGCCATTGCCCTGCGGGCTGTGCTTACATCTGATTTCATGACCGCTGAGTCGGCTCAGATTCCCTGGGAAGTGCTGGGGAAGGTGACCAGCAGGATTGTGAATGAGGTGAAGGGCGTGAATAGGGTGTTGTATGATTGCACGGGGAAACCGCCGGCTACGATTGAGTTTGAGTAACGGACAGAACCCCGGAAATGCTGATAGAATGGGCATTTCCGGGGTCGCTTTTTGCCGTTTGGCTCTAAAATGGCTCTAATTATTTGATGAATACTGGATTTTTTTTGGGGGGGGGGGTATCATGATACCTGTCTCTAATATTTTTCAGTTAATTTCTTTTTTGTGAATTACCTTTCTCATGCCGCTACCGCAAAATTCATGGGGTATCTTTTTAAATCCTAAAGTCTCATAAAAGGCTTCTTTCCCTTTTTCGGCAATTAGAGAAACACTGGAGCGTCCGCCGGGCGGCGTATTCTTTTCTACATAATTCAGTAATTTATGGATAACGGCAGAACCAATACCTTGTCCTTGAAAAGCAGGATTTACAATTACATCTACAATAGTGTAATATAATCCGTCCCCGATTAGTCTGCCCATAGCGATAGTTTCCTGTTCGCTTTTCGCAATAATAGAATAAAGGGTATGGTTCAAAGCAAAAACAGTCTGTTGCTCTGAAAAGTTATTCCAGTTTACACTTTGTCGTAAGTGAAAATAATCATCATAGTGTAGTGCATTTTCAAGAAAAGTCATATAAACCCTTTCATTAGGTGTTCTCTGGATAGATACGAACAGAGATACCAGAGGTGCCTTTTTTCACAATTCTATTTGTATCAACTAAATGTTGTTTAATCTGTTCGCAAGTCTCGTTCATTTGCTCCAATTCTTTATTAAATGCTTCCTCACTTGGGAATGCGTCTTTGGAAGCAATCAGATTTTCCTGCAATTTCTTAGCCTTTGCAAATTTGGCAAGCCGGCCGTTGATTTCCGGGTGTTTAAAACGAATACATATCGTGTCGGGGATAAGATTTCCCTCACTGTCTTTTTCGCCGTCGATTTCCATATCTACCTGCTCGTCCATTTTGAAAAGCAGAGTGAGGACATCAGAAGCGGTTTCTATGTCGAAGTCCGTGAATACGTTGATACTCACGCCCAGAGCATTGGCAATCTTCAAAAGTTGGTCGGGCTTTGGCTTCCGGCTTCCTAATTCATATTTGCGAATGGTGGTACCATCTATGCCCGCCAGTTCCCCTAATACATTCTGTGAAATCCCCCGGATAGTTCGGAATGTCTTTATTTTCTCTCCTACTGTCATGTAGTCACTCCTTTAGTATTTAATAATATGAATAATAGGGACATTTGTATTCTAACATATTCATTGAAAATAATCAATTAATTTAAGAATAATATGTTGACAAGGGACAAAAGAGCCTGTATAATAAAAATGCAAATAAGGGACAAAAGTCCCTATATAAAATCAAGGAGGACAATGAATGGAGAAATCAAAAAAGATGTATGTAACGGCAGAGGAAGCGGCAGTAATGCTTGGCGTATCAACGGGCTATGCTTACAAGATTATTCGGGGACTGAATGAGGAATTGAAAGCAAAAGGCTACCGGACAATCAGCGGCAAGGTTCCGACAAAATACTTTGAAGAAAAATTCTACGGTCTGACCGTAGCCATGTGAGAAAGGAGTGCGTATCTATGGCGGCAACAAGAGACGGTAAGATGTGGCGCTGTCAATTCTACTACAAGGACTGGCAGGGAGTGAGCCATAAGAAGAATAAAAGAGGGTTCAAGACGAAAGGTGAAGCTGAACAGTGGGAGCGTGATTTTCTGCAACAACAGCAGAAAAATTTGGACATCAATTTTGAAAACTTTGTCCATATTTATTACGAGGATATGGAACACCGTCTGCGTGAGAATACCATGCGGACAAAGAAATTTATTATTGACTTAAAAATTATTCCTTATTTTAAGAAAAAGTGCATGAATGAAATCAAGGCTTCTGATATTCGAGCGTGGCAAAATGCGCTGATAAAAAAGGGATATTCGGAAACATATCTGAAAACAGTCAATAATCAGTTGTCGGCAATCTTCAATTATGCGGTACAGTATTATGACTTGAAGGATAATCCTTGCCGGAAAGCCGGGAGCATTGGAAAGAGCCACGCCGGGGAAAAGGAGTTCTGGACAAAGCAGGAATTTAAACAATTTCTTGTGACTGTGGAGGACAAGCCGGAAACAAAAATGGCGTTTCTGCTTCTTTACTGGACGGGCATGAGGATAGGAGAATTACTCGCTCTTACCTACAATGATATTGATTTAGAGAAGCGTACCATTTCTGTAAACAAGTCCTATCAGCGGATAGAGGGCAGGGATATTATTACACCGCCTAAAACACCAAAGAGCAAACGTATCATAACAATACCGCTGTTTCTGACGGAAGAATTAAAAGAGTACATTTCACACTTGTATGGAATTATGGCAGATAAAAGAATGTTCCGTTTTACAAAGTCCTATATGGAGCATGAAATTATCAGAGGTATCAAGGCTTCCGGGGTAAAAAGAATACGCTTGCACGATATTCGCCATTCCCACGCCTCTCTGCTTGTGGAAATGGGATTTACGCCATTGGCGATTGCGGAACGGTTAGGGCATGAGAAAATCGAAACAACATTAAACACTTACTCACATTTATATCCCAATAAGCAGGGAGAACTTGCGGATAAATTAGAGATTGAAAACAACAGGGAGGAAGAAGAATGAGCGGAGTACATAAATACCCGACAATTAGCTTTCGTATTTCTCCTAGAGAGAGGGAAGAAATCGAAGCAAAGATTTTAGTAAGCGGACTTTCTAAGAAAGATTATTTTGTCCGTTCCTGCATTTATAACCGGGTGTGCGTGGTTGGTAAAAAAGAGTTGGTTTATCAGTTGGTGGAGGAACTAAAGGTAATGCAGACCAATATCCGAGAAGTAACAGAACAGTTTGAAAAGACTGAAATCGCATTAACGCCGGAGGGGTTGGAAGATATGCGGCACGATTGTCTTGATATGCTGAAAGCAATCCTGTGGGTCTTAGACGGAGCAAAATATCTGTGGCAGGATAGTGATGCTGGAGCAGAAGAAAGCCCCTACAGCGGCAACTGTTAGGGCTGTGATAACTGGAAAACCTCTGTTATCAGTGTTTCACAAAATAAGTATAGCAGAGGTTTTTTCCAGTGACAATGATTTTTCAGAAATGGAGGGCATTATGGAAGAAACAAAAACAGAATTGCAGATGATTAAAATGTCGGAGATACAGTCGCAGGAGGTATCTTGGCTGTGGTTTCCGTTTATCCCATATGGGAAGCTGACAATCGTTCAAGGCGATCCGGGTGACGGAAAGACAACGCTTGTACTTAACATAGCGGCAAAGCTGTCAACGGGCGAGGGACTGGACAGTGAAATGAAGCTGGCAGAACCGCTGAATGTGATTTATCAGACTGCGGAGGACGGGCTTGCCGATACCGTAAAGCCCCGTCTGGAATTGGCGGGAGCAGACTGTGAAAACATTTCCGTCATTGATGAAAGCATAAAATCACTTTCTATGATAGATGAACGATTAGAAGAAGCAATTATAAGGACAAAGGCTAAAATGCTTATTTTAGACCCGATACAAGCCTACTTGGGCGGCGGTATGGATATGAACCGGGCAAATGAAGCAAGGGATATGACAAAGAAACTGGCGGCTCTGGCAGAAAAATATCAATGCGCCATTGTGCTTGTCGGTCACATGAACAAAGCGGCGGGAAATAAGGCGGCGTATCGTGGTATGGGTTCCATTGATTTCTTTGCAGTCGCAAGGAGCGTCCTGTTGGTCGGCAGAGTGGAGAGCGAAGCCAATATAAGAGCGGTTGTCCAGATAAAAAATAATCTGGCGGCGTTCGGACACCCGAAAGCCTTTGAGCTTTCAGAGGGCGGTTTTCAGTGGCTTGGAGATTATGACATTACGGCTGATGAAGTCTTGGGCGGTATCGCTCCAAAAGCAAATAAAATGGAGCAGGCGAAACGCTTACTCCGGGAACTGGCGGAAACGAATAACGCCATGCAAAGCAACGAAATTGTTAATCTGGCGGACGAACAGGGTATATCGAAACGGACATTGGAAAATGCAAAGAAAGAGTTAGGTGTCCGGGCGAAGCGGATAAATAATTCATGGTATTGGGAACTGAATAATATCAGACCGGAGTAGGGAACAGCGCAACAATGCAGAGTATATGAAATTTGTGGACTTTGGACTTGTAAGGTTGCAAAAGATATAGACTTTGTATTGTTGCGGAGTTGAATGAAGCCGGATAAATGGCGGAAGCAAAGCGGCGGAAACAGCCGCTTCCGTCCGAAGGACGATAAGCTGTCCTATGGACAGCTCGCCCCCGCAGGGCGCAAAACCTGCTTGCAGGTCTGCATTTTTGATAGGGAACCTGTCAAAAGTGCTTTTGCGTTACTTTCGACGAAAGTAACAAAGCTATGGCGGCTTAAACGCCGCCCCTGATTTGCTGAAAGGAGGATAAGACTATCGAGAGGACAATCAGCGGTATGGTGGGAAAAGGCTCCCTCACTCACAATAGCAGAGCGTTCAAGGCAAAGAATGTAAAGGAAGATTATACTCAATACAATATAGAATATTGCAACGAAAATATCAAGGCTGTTTATCACGAGTTATTTGATAAAGCCTTAGAACGCTACAATGAAAAGCAGACACGAAATGACAGGAAGATAAATGATTATTATGAAAAGATACGGACATCAAAACAGGAAAAATTATTTCATGAAGTCATTTTTCAGATAGGCAACAAAGACGATATGAATGCCCAAAGCGAAAACGGCGAATTGGCGAAGAAAATTCTGGACGAATTTATGAAAAATTTTCAGCAAAGAAATCCCAATCTTAAAGTATTCTCCGCTCATCTCCATATGGACGAAGAAACGCCCCACCTACATATAGATTTTGTCCCATTTGTATCTGGAAGTAAGAGGGGACTGGACACAAGAGTTTCCATGAAACAGGCGCTTGCTTCTATGGGCTTTAAGGGCGGCACTAAGCAGGAGACAGAATGGAACCAGTGGATAGCTTCTGAAAAACAGGAACTGGCAAAAGTTATGGAGCGTTATGGTGTCATCTGGAAGCAAAAGGGAACCCATAGAAAGCATTTAAGCGTATTGGATTTTGAAAAGCAGGAACGGGAAAAGGAGGTGCAGATACTTACCTCCCAAAAGGAAGAAATTAGCCAGAGCATACAAGAGATACAGAAAAGTGTTTCTAGTGAAACAAAAGACTTGAAACGGTTACAAGGGAAAAAACAGACGATACAGCAGGAAATCATAAAGCTGTCCACTGATAAAAAAGCAACAGAGAAGAATATTCACGTCATTCGTGAAAATCCCGCATGGCAGTTGCCGGAACCGGCGGCTCTGACAACGGCAAAAACTTATCGGGATAAGAAAGCAATGCCCTTGTTAGAGAAAGTCAAGGAATCACTGGTGGCGGTGCTTGTTCGGAATGTCCAGTTGATAGAAGCTGCTGATAAATTAAAACAGCAAGTGGAGCGGCTTCAAAGAAATATCAATTATTTGGATGGACGGGTAAAGCAGGAAGAAGAAAAAAATCTTTCGCTCTCAACAGATTTAAAAGATTTTGAGCGTCTGAAAGCCGGACTTGGAGAACAAGAGGTAAACACTATTATTGAAGGTCAAAAAGCGGCAGAAATGTGCTTGACGGTTCCTAAACAATACAAAAAAACGGAGGTATCGATATGACAGACATGGAGAAAAAAGTCATGCTCCGGCTATGTGCAAAGGTTATACAATATGCAGATTTTGAGACAGACCGGGAAGCGGAGCGGTTGGTAAATTGGGTTATACTGGACAATCAGCGGAAGCAGAACAACAATGAAATCCGTTCTCTGATGGCGGAATATAAAAAGGAGGAGCCGGACCGGAGGAAAAGTATTAGAGAAGCCTTAGAGCGAGGGAAAGAAATTTGTGGCAGGAGGGACGAGTTGTATGAAAAACAGCAGGAAGTAAAGCATAAGCTGTGGAAGTTGGAGCGTGAGATTTGATTTTTCCTTGATTACATATAGAAACATGGCGCTAGCGCCATGTTGGAGAGGGCGAACAACGAGATATTGGTTGTTCCGCCCTCTATGTTTTGACTGTCAAATGGAGGATTTACGAGCAGAAAAAATTATTCTTCATGGTCTGTGTAATTACCTTGATAAACTTCAATCATTATGCGCGCGCCCAGACGGAAGCCTTCAAGGAATGTCCCGGAAAGTTCAAGAGGAACTTCGTCAAGCTGCTCGTCCATGATATCAATGAATTTTTCGTGTAGCGGCGGGTCAAGAGATTTTAACTGTTCAATAAAATCTTCATAGTGTTGGTAGTGTGCTTGACGCATGGAACGATATTCCTCTGTTTTGAGATTGAACTGCTCGGCGGGATAAATCTCACCGTCATACAATCTTAGTAATATGCTTTTCATAAATAGCGTCTCCTTTGCTAAAAAGTATTTTAATGACACTTACTGAATGTCAACTTATTTCATAGTTTAGCATATAATGAAAAAAATGACAATTAGTAAATGTCAAAAATGGGAGAGGACTTTATGTATAAAAATAAGGCAGGGGACGGCGGCAATAATATTTGCGGGCAGAGGATAAAGGAAATCAGAGAGAAGCTACCAGAAAAAACGTCACAAAGAAAGCTGGCGGATATGCTTCAAAGGGCAGGTTTGGACATTGATAAAAATGCTGTGCAGAGGATAGAAAGCGGCAAACGGTTTGTGACGGATATTGAGTTGAAAGTTATTGCGGAAGTTCTGGGAGTGAGTTATCAGGATTTGCTAGATGATTAGAGTGGTGAGTGGAAGTTAAGGAAAAGACAAATATTGTTAATGTTTGTAAAGGTAATACAAAAAGTTCCTAAAATTTTTCGTATGCTGTGTTACGCCTTAGAAGCTCCGTTTTTTTAAGGCATTCAGATGTAGAAAGCGTGTAGATCATAGAAGAAAGGCATACTTTAGAACTTAAAATCAAGTTCTGTTGTGTTACAGAAGAGATTTTAACACTTGAACAGTACCATTGGCACAAATACAAGAACAAAATTTGAAGAATATAGATGATAAATTCAGAAAAATGCAGGGAAGAACAGCCAGTTCAATCTATCTGCCGAGGAGTTATTATGAAACCAGTATTAGATTATAAACCTTTGGAGAAAAAATATGGCATAAAGTTGAACTATCCTAATAAAGCACGTATGACTTATAGGGATAAAATAATGTCTAATATGTGTATATTGTATAGAAATATACGAGAAAAAACAATGTATAGAATTCCTTTAACGAAAAGGGAGGAAAGATATTGGTTATTTAAAGAAAACTATCGCTTAAGAGAAGAAGATAATTCTGCAAAAATAGCTAATGGGGAACCATTTATAAATGTAGATTTTATTCATATGTTTGATTGTTTGCCAAAAGAAAATATACCACAATATTTGAAGCAGTTGGCTGAATTTAGAAAAAAACATGTTAGTTTTGATATGGGTGTTGGAGATGAGGATAAACGAGTTTTAGAAATAAGTGGTTTTGGAACAAATGGGTTCAGAATGCCTGTATATAGTTTTGGAATAAAGGATACATCACCTTTGGCAGAATATATTAAAGCAATATATATAGGATTTCAAGATTTAACAACATCTTTAAATGTGGTACTTTATACAATAGTTTTAAAGCAAGATTTGGTTGATAAGTTAAGCAATATATATGTCGATAAAATTGAAGGATTTTCTTACTTAAATGGACAAAATCTTAAATGTTATGAATTTTATAAAATGGGATGGAATGATTATTCGGGGTATGTGTATAAAAAAGAATTTGTTAATGATTGTATTAACAATATAAAATGGAACATTCTTAGAATAATGAAAAACACAATGACAATATATCTGACTAATGATAATGAACTTTTACCTAGTATAAATGTTTATAGAACGAATATTGACGGAAATGCTAATAGTCATTTTTGGTCTAGCATAAATGTAAGAGCTCCCCAAATATGTGACTTTTTTAAGGATAACTCTGCTTGTATAAGTTGGTCAAATGAGAACGGGGATATAGATTGTATATATAATGGTATGGGTAGTAAAAGAGAGGGGAGTTTTCGAGAATATTCGTTTCCTATGGATATTCGTTATTATTATTCACGGTATTTGGTGGCAAATACTTTTATTAGTCAGACATATGTACGTGTTGGAAAGTATATGGAGTGTATCAACAGATTTAATATACAAAATTTTGGGTTGAGGATTTGGTTGAATTTTAAAAAAGTAATTGAAAAAGAAATTTTATATTACAAAAGATTTTTCAATGAATTTAATGAACATATAAATGCTAATAATGAAATCGTAAATTTTTTATATTCTGGTAAGATAGGAATAGAGCATAGCATTACAGAGCGATTGTTTGGAACCCAATATGTGAAAGTTAAAGAGGCAGCGGAAGTACTTAATCAAATAAATAATTATCTTGATACTAATATAGATTATAGAAATTCAAATGAAAATTTTAGAATACAAAAGAGTGTTCTAATGTTAACTGCTGTTTCGTCGATTATTGCGATTTTAGCATTAGCAGTAAGTTGTATAACTAATCAAGATATTGTTAATTATATATTAAAAAATAAATTATATATTGCATATGCTTTACTGGGATGTATTTTTCTGTTATGTATAGGTAAGCTGGTAAAAATACTAAAGTTCCTTTTTAAACATTAGAGTACCGTGGCGAGCACCATAGTAATAGAGCAAACAAGGGAAGATGCCAGCTTTGACTGGCTCTATTTTGGCTCTAAAAATTTTGACTGATGCAAATATGACAGTTTTTTTAGATAATAAGGATAATAAAATCATAAAAAATCAAAGAAAAACAGCCAGTTCAAGCTATCCGCCGAGGAGTTTGAATAAGCAAAAAGTGGATATGAGGGCCCACAAACCCGCATAAACACTGGGTTTTTGATTTTCAAAATCCCCATTTGATAGCAGATTGATAGCACTCGTCAAATCCCGATTTATTGAGTTTGAAAAGAAAAATCGGGTGGCTTGCGAGTAGCCTAAAAATCCTCATCTTTTTATTCATAAGTAAAAGGTCTAACTGATTTTTGCTGATCAGTTAGACCTTTTTTATTTTGCTCTCATTTATCTGATTTTTCTGATTTTGTGCAACAAACGGCCTCTGCCGTGGCCTACAAGTGAGAGGGGTTAGATCAGACCCTCCGGCGGCATCTTGACGCGGATTTGGCTGCTGTCGTACTCCGGGTAATGGTAACGCCAGCGGTCGTACTCCTCCTGAGAGATCTCTCCGGCCTCCAACTTGGCGGCCTGTTCCCGCCAGGCCCAAAGCATCTCATGCAGCCGGGCAGCATCCTGGTTTTTGCGGAAATCCACCTGTAAGGCAAGCTCACCGTCCTGCTCGGTGACTTTCAGCCCGTACTTGTCCTCCAGGGTGAACAGGGTGTGCATGAGCCCCACATAGGAGTCTATATCCGGAACGGAGAGTGCATGAGGCGAGACATCCAGCACTTCAGCCAGGGCAGCGGCCAGGTCTGCCTTTGGGGTTCTTGATCCTGTTTCGTACTGTGCAAGGCGCACATCAGCAGACTTCTCCGGGAAGCCCAGTGACATGCCAAGATATTTTTGTGTCATCCCCCGCAGGAGACGGAAAAAGTGAATTCGTTCACCAATCGCCATGTGACCAACTCCAATCTATGATTGTTCTTATTTGAAGCATAGCATATTTGTTTAGTTTTGTCAAGATAATCTAAGCAAATTTATTTAATAATATTTCTTTCAATTTCTTTCAAAACACTTGAACTAAGCTTATATGTATAGTATTATAAAAATACTAAGCTAATAAGTTTAGATAATATAGTAAATCAAATGGACCATCAGATTTTTGGTTGCGAAACCGAGAAAAAGTGGCAGTAGCAAGTGAGGAGGTCTTTATGAAAAGCAAAATTAGCAGGCAGAAACGATCAACAAAGAAAGGAAGGTATTTACTATGGCAAATCAGATTTTTATGCGTGTCAACGAAGTGGCGGAGGAGTTGGTGATCTCCATCCCCTTTGCCTATAGGATCATTCGACAGATGAATGAGGAACTGGCTAAAACCGGCTGCATCACCATTGCCGGGCGAATTGACCGAAAGTTTTTCCACGAAAAATTCTACGGTACAAGATCTGAGACAGAAAGGAAGGAGAAATAATTATGGCAGCGTTCAAAAATAAGGACAATGGCACCTGGTATGTTCAATTCCGCTACACCGATTGGAAGGGTGAACGCCAGCAGAAGCTCAAGCGTGGCTTTGCCACCAAGCGAGAAGCGCTGGAATGGGAACGGGAGTTCCTGATGGAAAAACAGGCTGATGTGAACATGACCTTTGAGAGCTTCGTTGCTCTCTATGAAAAGGACATTAAACCCAAGCTGAAACTCAATACCTGGCTCACCAAGGAGAGTATCATTAAGAAAAAGATCCTCCCCTATTTTGCGAATCGAAAACTCTCGGAGATCACGGCAAAGGACATTATCCGTTGGCAAAATGAAATCCGGGAGTTGAGGGACTGCCACGGCAAACCTCTCTCGAAAACTTACCTGAAGACAGTTCACAACCAGCTTAGCGCCATTTTCAACCATGCTGCTCGGTTTTACGGCCTGAACCTCAACCCAGCTCGACAGGCTGGTAACATGGGGGCGGAGGAACGAAAGGAGATGCTGTTCTGGACCCGGGAGGAGTACACTAGATTTTCCGAAGCCATGATGGACAAGCCGTTGTCCTTCTACGCCTTTGAGGTACTGTACTGGTGCGGTGTCCGTGAGGGAGAGCTACTGGCCCTGACCCCAGCAGATTTTGACTTTGAAAAGCGCACTGTCACCATCAATAAGTCTTACCAGCGGCTCAATAAGCAGGATGTGGTCACTACGCCTAAAACACCCAAGAGTAACCGCGTGATCCAGATGCCGCAGTTCCTCTGTGATGAACTCCAGGACTACCTCAAGCAGCTTTATGGAGTGGAGCCGGACAGCCGGATGTTTCCCATCAGCAAAAGCTATCTCCACCGAGAAATGGACCGTGGCTGTAAGCAAACTGGGGTGAAAAGGATTCGCATACACGATTTGAGGCATAGCCACATCAGTTTGTTGATCGACATGGGCTTTACCGCCCTGGCTATTGCAGAGCGTGTGGGGCATGAGAGTATCGACATCACTTACCGATATGCCCATCTGTTCCCCACTCGACAGGTGGAAATGGCTGACAAGTTGGATTCACTGAAAAATGAGAAGGGGGTGTAAGAAGATGTCCAAGAAGAACTATGACAACCACAACCGCTGGAGAAACAAGACGGTGGCTTTTCGAGTATCGGCGGAAGAGGATCTCCAACTGGAAACCCTGGTGAAACTCACCGGCCTGACCAAGCAGGATTACATTATCCGTCGGCTATTGGAACGAGATGTGGTGGTGCAGGGCAACCCAAAGGTTTACAAAGCCCTGCGGGATCAGTTGTCTGCCGTGCTGGACGAGCTGCGCCGAATCGAAGCCGGACAGGGCGTGAGCGACGAGCTGCTGGACACGATCCAAATGATTACAACCATTATGAACGGGATGCAGGAGGAATTCGCCTATGATCGATGAGAAAAAGAAAATGACCGCCCAGGGTTCATCTGTTGGCGCAGATGATGGGCAGTCAATCTCAAAAAACTCTGAAAATAGTATACCCACTTCCGGACAAAAAAGCAACGATGAAATTGTAAACTCCCAGGACAGTCTGGAAGAAATGTACCGCAAGATACAGCGTATGACAGACCCCCGATACCTGCATACACTCACCATGACAGAGCTGTTCCAAACCACCTATAAGAGTAGGCCTCCGGTGGTGGAAGGCCTGCTTTATGCAGGGGCATATATCCTTGCCGGCGCACCCAAAATCGGCAAGTCCTTCCTGGTGGCTCAGATTGCCTACCATGTCAGTACCGGGCAGGATTTGTGGGGATATAAAGTCCATCAGGGGACGGTACTTTACCTTGCGCTGGAAGATGATTTTCAGCGTATCCAGAGCCGGATGTTTATGATGTACGGCGTGAACGATACCCCCAACCTCCACTTCGCCACCGCCGCCGGAAAGATTGGGAATGGGTTGGATGAACAGCTGAAGAATTTCGTGCAGGAGCACCCGGACACCAATCTCATCATCATTGACACTATGCAGAAGATCCGTGAGGTAGGCGGCGAAGCGTACAGCTATGCCAGCGACTATGAGATCATCGGCAGAATCAAGCAGTTTGCCGATCAGCACGGTATCTGTGTTCTGACCGTTCATCACACCCGAAAGCAGCAGGCAGACGATTCCTTTGAGACGATTTCCGGCACCACTGGGCTGCTGGGCTGTGCAGATGGTTCGCTGCTGATGCAGAAGAAAAAACGCACGGAGCTGGACGCTACCATCAAAGTTGTGGGGCGGGATCAGCCGGATCAGATCCTTTACTTAAAAAAGGACCCGCAGACCCAGATCTGGAATCTGGAACGCATGGAAAACGAACTGTATAAAGAACCGCCGGACCCGGTGCTGGATGCGGTTGCAAAGTTGGTTTCCACCGAGTGCCGGGAGTGGATCGGCTCTCCATCCGAACTGGCTGAAGCCATCCAAACGGGAATAGCCTCCAATGCCCTCACTAAGTACCTGAATGTCAAGGCAGGCAGGCTGCTGGAGGAATACCATGTTGGCTATGAAAATAAGGCCAAACACTCCGGTCGGCAAGTGAAATTGACCTTGCTGATAGAGTCAACTGCCTGTGAAGTAACCGAAGAATAAGGGGCGCGACGATAGCGACGGTCGCGACGGTGAAAATGATACCGTCAAAAACACCGTCGCTATCGTCGCAACCGTCGCGGAAAGGAAATGAATATGAAAAGTGTACAAATTCCCTATGACCTTTTTGTAGCTTTGGTGGGGTATCATCTGGCCTATGACGATGATTATGCTGAGGAAATTCATCAGGGGTTGGAGCAAAAGTTGGATGCGATGGTGCGGCATGAACTGTATGCAAAATATAAGACTGCACCCACCGCAGAAGAACGGGAGCAGGCTCGGCAGGAGTATCTGGACAAGCGTGGAGTGTTCCCGGATTTTCGCTGGTAAGATAAGCTTCCGTTTAGACTAATTTCACCGATGAGATTAGCATAAAAGTTTTCTCTATGTTGGTAGGGACAGGAGCGTGACACGCTCCTGTTTTTTCTGCTGCCAGAAGGAATGGCTGACAGCAGTTTGGGCAAAGAAATTCTGCTAAAAAATATCTCGGATGAGGTGGCGTTTTGCCACCCCATTATTCAAGAGGGTACCCCATTTTAGGGTACTCCAAAAGCGCCATAGGATGTCGCGTTTCACGACACACTATGTCCCGAAACAGGATACCGGGTACAGGGCAAAAAGCGTTCGCAGAACGCGCAGCCACAGAATGAAATTCTGTGTTCAAGGGGGCTTGGGGGCGCTGCCCTCAACAAGCAGACGGCAGAAAATGTGAGTGTGTATTAACACTCGCATTGCTTGCCGGATTTGTGTGTGGATAGCCACACGCATTGCTTGCCAGATTCTAAAATTAACGAAACCGACCTTGTGCCTCTGCGGAAAATCAACCGAAATTTAAACATCAGGAGGTAACGACTATGAGAAAGATTTTGTCCTGTGAGTTCAACCTGGACACCGCCTGCGTGGAGCTGCGCCTGGATGATGGGTCACTGATTTCCATCGACTGCACCGCCGTAGAGAACGAAGTGGCGAATAGTATGTATCAGCGGTCAGAGCTAGACTGGCTGATCTACAACGATCCGCTGGCCTATGCTGAGCTGATTTTGAATGGTGAGCCAGAACTGTATCTAAAAACTGTAACAAAGATCGTTCCATTAGATTAAAAATAAAATCCGTTTAGAAGCAATATGCTAAAAGATACGCCTTTGGTGGATTTTTCTTCGAGAGGATAACTAATAGTTGAGTTTTCACGATAATGTGATAAAATAAACTTAAGCATTTATTGTCTTGGAGGAATTAAAATGGCGATTTGTTATGACCGCTTATTCCATTTGATGATCGACAAAAAGATAAGTAACGCACAGCTGAAAGAAAAGGCTGGTTTTAGTGCCAATATTATCACCCGCCTAAAGCGAAACGAGTATGTTTCCATCGAAAGTATAGAACGGATCTGCCATGTTATGGAGTGCGGCGTGGACGATATTCTGGAGTTTGTTCCCGAAGAAAAATAGACAAAGATAATTTGACAACAGGGTTTGATGTTTGACAGTTTCTTTCGATTTATAAGACTATTGCAGACTGAAAAGCCATAAAAGATCGGATAGGAGTGTGGCTGTGATGGCGGCAGCAAACAAAACGGTTTGGGGAATCCATACCATGGATGACCCACTTTTTTTGAATCAAAATTTAATTGCAATCGGATGGGAAGGAATGGGTAACTTGTCGTCCATAATCGCATCCCGTGATGCTTATAAAGAAAAGTATAACGCCGTCTATCCAGACGCTAAAAAGGGTTCAATTGCTACAAGTGCCGGAATGCTGTACCGATTCGTTCATGAGGTACAGGAAGGTGACTATGTTGTATTCCCCTCTAAGATTGACCGTAAGATCAACATTGGAATTGTTGAAAGCTCTTATTTCTATGAGGATACTGCAGCGCTATATCCCAATCGCCGGAAAGTAAAGTGGCTTAAACATTTGCCACGCACAGCCTTTTCCCAGGGGGCTCTGCACGAAGTCGGCTCGGCACTGAGCTTTTTCCAGGTGAAAAACTATGCGGATGAGTATTTGAAAGCTTTGGATAAAAACTTTAAAGGCGATATTGTGGAACCGGATACTGATGAGACGGTTGCACAAACGGCGGATGAAATCATCGAGGCCACTCGCGATTTTATCTTAAAAGAGCTAAGTAAAAATCTCAAAGGGTATGATTTGGAGCCGTTTGTAGCAAATCTTTTGCAAGCTATGGGCTACCGCACGATTCTGTCGCCGCATGGTGGTGACAGCGGTATCGACATTACCGCCTATAAAGACGAACTGCCGCCCCGCATTGTTGTCCAGGTCAAAAGCCAGGATGGAGATATCAAAGAGACTACCATACAGTCCTTAAAAGGTGCTATGCGTGAAGGAGATTATGGCCTGTTTGTGACACTGTCCAACTATACCAAAAATGCGCAGA
>ENA-OWPN01001744-OWPN01001744.1-human-gut-metagenome-genome-assembly--contig:-NODE-1744-length-17014-cov-3.127189_pt1 | contig 17014 bp, 15 predicted proteins | sample MGYA00248266_ERZ651850 | MGnify/ENA primary metagenome ERZ651850 (study PRJEB26924, sample SAMEA4378296) | human gut metagenome | biome: human gut; feature: human-associated habitat; material: faeces... | reverse complement strand
CCGATCGAACCATTTGAAGAGCACATGAAAGAGCTTGCTGGCGGTTTAAGTGTCGATGGCAATGATAAGGCTGCAAATGCGATCATGACGACAGATACAGTTGATAAGCAGGTTGCAGTAGAATTCATACTTGGTGGCAAGATCTGTCGTCTTGGTGGAATGGCAAAGGGAAGCGGTATGATCCATCCCAACATGGCAACCATGCTTGCATTTCTAACCACCGATGCAGCAATATCCTCCCACATGCTGGATATGGTCGTGCATGAGGTGGTGGCTGACACCTTCAATATGGTAAGTGTGGATGGTGACACCTCTACCAATGACATGCTGAGTATTCTGGCAAACGGATTGGCAGGCAACCCGGAAGTCTGTGAACGCGGAGAGGATTATGAAGTGTTCAAGCAGGCGCTGATGGAAATCTGTGTAGAAATCAGCCGGAATATCGCCAAGGACGGGGAAGGGGCGACCAAGCTGTTGACCTGCACCGTATCCTGTGCTAAGGAAACTGCAATCGCAAAGGCAATCGCCAAGTCTGTTGTGACAAGCTCTTTGTTTAAGGCAGCCATGTTTGGCCGCGATGCCAACTGGGGCCGTATTCTGTGTGCCATCGGCTATACGGAGGGTGATTTTGACATTACCCGTGTCGATGTAACGCTTGTCAGTAAAGCAGGCAGTATGCAGGTATGCCGGGATGGAGCCGGGTGCGGCTTCGATGAGGATGAGGCAGTGAACATCCTGAGTGAGAGTGAAATCGATATTTTAATCGATATGAAGCAGGGAGCTGCACAGGCGACTGCCTGGGGCTGTGACCTGACCTATGATTATGTGAAAATCAACGGGGATTATCGCACATAAAGTAAGGGAGATGTGAGTACATTGAAAATAGATGCCATACAAAAAGCAACCATACTGTCGAAAGCACTTCCGTATATTCAAAAGTACAACGGCAAGATCGTGGTTATCAAATACGGCGGAAACGCTATGAAGAATGAAACACTGAAGCAGAATGTCATGACGGATATCGTGCTTCTGTCAGAAATCGGTGTACATGTCGTCCTCGTGCATGGCGGCGGTCCGGAAATCAACGGGATGCTGAAAAAGGTCGGCAAGCAGTCACGCTTTGTAGCCGGGCTTCGCTATACAGATGAGGAAACGATGGATGTTGTACAAATGGTGCTGGCAGGAAAAACAAATAAGGATCTGGTTGCTCTGATCAATCAGAAGGGAGCCAGAGCGGTGGGCATCAGCGGTATGGATGCCAATATCATTCAGGCAAAGCAGTATACCGTGGATGAGGGGGATTTGGGCTATGTCGGTGAAATTGAGGACATTCATGAGGAGCTGATTCTCGATGTGATAGAAAAGGGATATATTCCGGTTATAGCCAGTGTCGGCTGTGATACAAATGGACATGCCTATAATATCAATGCTGATACGGCAGCCGCCAGCATTGCGGCTAAGCTACATGCGGAAAATATGATTCTGGTTAGTGACATCCCGGGGTTGCTGCGTGATCCGAAGGATGAAAATTCACTGATTCCAAGTGTTACCCTGTCAGAAATTGAACAGCTGAAGGAAGCCGGTGTCATCGGGGGCGGTATGATTCCCAAGGTGGATTGTCTGGCAACGGCAGTACAGGGCTCGGTACAGCGTGCGGTGATTATCGACGGGCGTGTACCGCATTCCATCCTCATTGAAATGTTCAGTGAAGAAGGAATCGGAACAATGGTAGAGGAGTGAGAAGATGGGTATAAAAGAAAATGATCAGCGCTATATCGCCCATACGTATGCACGCTTTGATGTTGTGCTGACGCATGGCAAGGGGTGCAGAGTATATGATGAAAAGGAAAAGGAATACCTGGATTTAACAGCAGGGATCGGGGTAAATGCCCTGGGCTTTGCGGATGAGGAATGGACAGCGGCTGTAGCACAGCAGGCCAAAACCCTTCCGCATGTATCCAATCTGTATTATTCACAGCCGGATAGTGATGTAGCAAAGCTGCTGTGTGAGCGCTGCGGCTTTTCCAATATGTTTTTTGCGAATTCCGGCGCGGAAGCCAATGAGGGTGCTATCAAGGTTGTCCGCAAGTATTCCAGTGACCGCTATGGAACAGGACGCCATGAAATTATTACACTCGTCAACTCCTTTCACGGCCGTACGATAACAGCGCTGAGCGCTACCGGACAGGATCACTTTCATCAGCACTTCGATCCGTTTACACCGGGCTTTGTCCATGTGATTGCGAATGATATCAATGACCTGATAAGCAAAATCAGTGATCGTACCTGTGCTGTTATGATGGAAATGATTCAGGGAGAGGGCGGTGTTCTTCCTCTGGAGCATGCATTTGTGAATGCGCTCGCACAGCAGTGTAAGGAAAAGGATATTTTGTTAATCGTCGATGAGGTGCAGACCGGTGTTGGACGGTGCGGAACCTTTTATGCATATGAGCAATATGGAATCCGACCGGATATCGTGACAACCGCAAAGGGTCTGGGAAACGGACTTCCCATCGGCGGTATCCTGTTATCTGAAAAAACAGCAAATGTGTTTGGCCCGGGTGATCATGGTACGACATTCGGCGGCAATCCAATCGCCTGTGCCGGTGCACGTGTTGTGCTGAATCGGATCGATGCTCAGTTTCTTGCGGATGTAACCAAAAAGGGTGCATATGTCGAGCAGCGGCTGAACAAAATGCCGCATGTGGTACAGGTCAACGGTCTGGGACTGATGCGTGGTGTCGTCCTGGATGGACTAACGGCAAGGGATGTTGTACTTGCATGTATTGAAAAGGGTGTATTGCTTCTGACGGCAAAGGACAAGCTGCGGCTGCTGCCTCCTTTGACCATAACGATGGACGAGCTGAAGGAAGCGATGGATATAATAGAGGATGTATTGACGCATATGGCGTAAGGAGGAAGGCTATGAAACATTTACTGACACTTGCAGATCTCACCAAGGAAGAGCTGTACGGTCTGCTGGATTTGGCGGACAGTCTGAAAAAGGAAGTAAAAAAGGGAGTATTCACACCTTATCTGCGCGATAAGACGCTGGGGATGATTTTTACCAAATCATCCACAAGAACCCGTGTATCCTTTGAAACCGGAATGGCACAGCTGGGCGGTACGGCGCTCTATCTGAATGCCAATGATATGCAGCTGGGGCGCGGGGAGCCAATCAAGGATACTGCCCGGGTATTATCCCGTTATCTTGACGGCATTATGATTCGTACGTACAAGCAATCGGATTTAGAGGAGCTTGCCGAGTATGGCAGCATTCCTATTATCAACGGCTTGACGGATTATGTGCATCCCTGTCAGGTGCTGGCGGATCTGCAGACGATACGCGAGCATAAGGGGACTCTGGAGGGCTTGAAGATGTGCTTCATCGGTGCCGGAAACAATATGGCCAATTCCCTGATCAACGGTGGTATTCTGGCCGGCATGGAGGTGGCATGTGCCTGTCCGCTGGAATATCTGCCGGATGCGGATATCGTGAAGCGTGCGAATGCAAGCGGGCGTTTTACACTGACACAGGATGTACTGGAGGCTGCGAAGGATGCGGATGTGCTGGTAACCGATGTATGGGCAAGCATGGGAGAGGAACAGGAAGCCGCACAGCGCAGAAAAATATTTGAGGGCATTTATCAGATCAATGACGCAGTTATGGCAGCGGCGAAAGAGGATGCTATGGTGCTGCACTGTCTGCCTGCACACAGAGAAGAGGAAATCACCGAAAAGGTGTTTGAGGCACATGCGGATGAAATTTTCGATGAAGCGGAAAACCGTCTGCATGCACAAAAGGCAGTCCTTGTGACACTGATGAAGGATTGATGAGAAAACGGATGATGAAGGATATCATCCGCTTTTTTTAGGAAGTAGCAGCCTGTATTTTCTATGGTTTTTCGTGTGTAATACAGGGAATTATGATATAATCAACACAGACAAATGAGGTGAACATATGAAAAAAATCGTTCTGCTGCTGATGGTTAGCCTGCTCTGCGCCTGCAGTGCAAATACAAAAAAAGAGCAAACAAAAACAAACACAAAGGATTCCTACTGCTCGGATGAGTCAGATAAAAGCAGTGCCTGCGGCATTGATGAAAGTGCAGATATGAGCGGCTATCAGGATTTCAAGGATACCAAAAATCAGTTTGTGGAGTCCGATATGAAGGAGGCGCTTTCCGTATTCCAGAAAAAGGAAAGTGCAATTCTGTATTTCGGCTATCCAGGCTGTCCATGGTGTGTGGAAGCATTGCCAATCATGAATGAGGTCGCAAAGGCAGATAAGCAGCATATCTTATACATACAAACAAGAGATGACAAAAAGGAGCTGCTGTATACACAGGATCAGAAAAAAGAAATGATTTCCTATACGAAGCAGTTTATGGAAAAGGACGATGAAGGGGAGTATCAGTTATATGTACCCTTTGTTGTTGTAGTAAAGGATGGGAAAGCTGTATCCGGACATATCGGGACAGTGGATGGTCATGATGCACATGAGCGCAGCATGACGGATAAGGAAAAACAGGAGCTGAAAAAGCTGTATGAGGATATGTTTTCCGCAGTAAGTAAATAGGGAGGTACGCTGTATGAGTAATCAGGTTAAACGGCTGACACTGTCGGCCTTCTTTCTGGCATTGGGACTGGTTCTGCCCTTTGCTTTTCATTCCTTTGGGCCGCAGGCAGGAGCTGTATTTCTGCCGATGCATATTCCTGTGCTGCTGTGCGGGTTTGTCTGTGGGCCGGCCTACGGAGCGCTGGTAGGTGTCGTAACACCGCTACTTTCCAGTGCATTGACCGGTATGCCGCCATTGATGCCGACAGGGATTGCCATGTGTCTGGAGCTGGCAGCCTATGGCTTGTTAAGCGGATTCATGACAAAAAAGCTACCGCTGTATCCTTCTTTAATTATCACCATGCTTGCCGGAAGAGCAGTCAGCGGACTGGCAAATCTGGTGCTGCTGAGTATGGCGGGGAAGGCCTATACACTGCATATTTTTCTGACCGCAGCTTTCATAACTGCGATACCGGGCATTTTACTGCAGCTGGTAATCGTACCGCTGCTGGTAAGCGTTGTAAAAAAGGTAGAGGTCAGAAAAGCGGAGGATTGATGTACGCAAGGTTCCTGCAGCTTTATCGTTGGCGGTTCTGCATAAAAAGAGCAGGGTAACCGGTGATGTGTGGAAAGCGTATGCAAGTGAATCTGAAGCTGCCTTTTAGTAAGGTAAGAAGCTATCATATAGCTGCACCTTAGGCTGTATATCAGACCTTATGGAGGTAAGTGATTCATCGGATTCCAAAGGCTTCAGTTCGTATGGTACGGATCACGATATTCAAATAATCCATATACTAAAAGCAATGAAAAAAGCCGAACAGCTGATGTGTCCGGCTTTTATAATATTCTGCTTATACTGTTTGATATTCCTCACTGACAAAGGTGATTCTTCCCTGTGATAGAGAAGCGATGCGAGCCTGTGAATATACAGGATATCCCAGTGCCTCCACCTTGGAGCGACCCGGCTGAAAGGCTTTTTCAATAACGATACCGATTCCCTCAATGATTGCTCCGGCCTGCCTTAAAATCTCAATGCCGCCAAGACATGCCTCTCCGTTTGCCATAAAGTCATCCAGAAATAAAACATGATCCTCGGCAGAAAGATATTTTTTACTGCAAATGATATCGTAATCCTTGTTCTTTGTAAAGGAATGAATCTGACACGTATACAAATCATCCTTCATGATGCGTGAGGTATCCTTCTTAAAGTATACGACAGGAACCTGAAGCAGATAGCCCAGCATGACTGCCGGTGCAATCCCACTTGTTTCTATCGTTGCTATCTTTGTGATATGCTTATCCTTGAAATGCTCCTGAAAATCCTTCGCAAGCTCCATCATCAGCTGAGCATCAATTTGATGATTTAAGAAGGCATCGACCTTTAAAACGTCCTCATTCAAAGCATTGCCGTATTTTTCTATATATTCTTCCAGTAATCTCATACAAACGCTTCCTCTCTCCCTATGTACTAAACTGTATAAAAAAACGTGATTGATACTCATGGGTATAATTATAATATGCACAAAGGGAAATAGCAATCCTTTTTTAATTACATAAGAACGGAGTACCGGAAGCAAAGATTCTGGAAAAAGCAGCCAGTTTCCATGCGGGAATACTTGCGGCTGAAGAATGCCTGTGGTATGATGTTGAACAATGAGGTGAATTATGAAAAAAATATACGCAAATATGATACTGGTGATTGTTACCGTTGTCTGGGGAGGCGGCTTTATTGCTACGGACGGGGCTTTGGACGCGCTCTCTCCGTTTTATATCATGATGATACGTTTTGTGGGGGCTGCTGTTTTTCCATTGCTGATTTGCTGGAAAAAGCTGCGCAATCTGGATCGGACAACCATAGGTCATGGCATTATAACCGGGATTTTTCTGTTTCTGGCCTTTGCCTTTCAAACCTTTGGTTTGAAGTACTCCACCCCGAGCAAAAATGCCTTTCTAACAGCCACAAATGTGGTCTTTGTGCCATATCTGCTCTGGCTGTTTCTGCACCGGCGTCCATCCCGAAAAGAGCTGATTGCCTCTTTGCTGTGCATAGCAGGCATTGCGCTGCTGACACTGAAAAAGGATGCCCTTATGCTGGGAATCGGTGATATACTCTCACTTATATGCGCTTTGTTTTTTGCCTTGCACATCATTGCGCTGGAACGCTACTCCGCCCATGTGGACACAGTATGTATGACTGCTTTGCAAATGCTGACAGCAGGTGTGATTTCCACCATCTGTGCGCTGACCATGGAACAACCGCCTGTCTCTTTTGACTGGCATGCTGCCGGGAATGTAGCATATCTGATTTTTGTATCCACGCTCCTCGCTTATCTCTTGCAGACCTTTGCACAGAAGTACACAACAGCCAACAGTGCATCCTTGATTCTGTCTATGGAGGCTCTGTTTGCATCCATCTTCTCGTTTCTGCTGCTCGGTGAGGTGATGAGTCTGCCGATGATTATCGGTGCCTGTCTGATTTTCTCCTCCATTCTTTATATTGAATACAAGCCAAAGCGCAGAAAAAAAGAAGAAGGACCAAAAACCTGCTGAAAAAAAGTATAAATACATAAAAAGCTGTAAATTTTCTATTTACCGCTTTTTTTCTACCTATGCTTTGTGATATAATTAACATGTTAAAAAAAGCACAAGTTAGGAAAGCTGCTTTTGTATAGAGGAGGATATTATGTCATTATTTGATCACGAAGCCAGACAGTTTAAATTCGACGTATTGAGAGAGGTTAGTAAACGTGCGTTTGATGGAAGACTGAACGATGACGTCTGTGATGAGGTAGCGAATCTGTTGATTCCGGGGAAACATGCAGAATTTCGCTGCTGTATTTATAAGGAAAAGGAAATTATTCGGCAGAGAACCAGAATGGCGCTGGGAAAACCACCGGTACCGGTAGAGAACGATAACAAGCGACAGATTGTCCGTGTGATCGAAGCGGCCTGTGACGGCTGCAGCATTCATAAGATCCAGGTGACGGATAACTGCCGGAAATGTATGGCGAAGGCGTGTCTTTCCGCCTGTAAATTTGATGCGATCCACATGGGAGAGGATCATGCCTTCATCGATTATGATAAATGTAAGGAATGCGGTGCCTGTAAGAATGCATGTCCGTTCAATGCTATTGTTGAAACACAGCGTCCTTGTATGAAAAGCTGTCCGGTGGACGCAATTCGTATGGGAGAGGACGGTCTTGCGAAAATAGACGAGGCGAAATGCATTAACTGCGGTGCCTGTCAGGCAAAATGTCCGTTCGGGGCGATTGAGGATATGTCCTGGATGCTGGATGTCATTGAATTACTGAAAAGCGGTGAAGAGGTATATGCTGTATTTGCCCCTGCGATTCAGGGACAGTTTGACAGTGCGACGCTGCCACAAATCATGCAGGCAATGCGTGAGCTTGGTTTTCATGAGGTATATGAAGCGGCAATCGGAGCAGATGCTGTTGCATGGTATGAAAAAGAAGATGCGAAAAAGCATAAGGCAGAGGGTCAGAAAATCACCACCTCCTGCTGTCCGGCATTTGTCAACATGGCAAAGCAGCACTTCCCGACAGTTTATGAAAGCAGTGTATCCCATATGGTCAGCCCGATGGTTGCGACAACCCGTTATCTGAAAAAGCATCATCCGGGATGCAAGGTGGTATTCGTCGGCCCATGTGTTGCGAAAAAGCAGGAGGTGCAGGATAGTGAAGTTGATTTCTGCATCACGTTTGAGGAGCTTGGGGCAATGTTTGTATCTAAGCATATCTCTCCGGAGGATGTAGTCGCAAAGGATGAGGACACTGCATCTGCATACGGACGCTTCTTCTCTGTGGGCGGCGGTGTTTCCAAGGCTGTGGCAGTTGCACTGCAGGAAAATAACGATGAAGCTGTGACAGCGGAATATGCGGATGGAAGTGATGCGTGTAAGAAGGCATTGCTGATGATGAAGGTAAATCGTTTCCAGGCGGATATTCTGGAAGGTATGGCATGTCAGGGCGGCTGTATCTGCGGTCCGGCTACCATTGAAAATATGCCAAAGGCAAAAGCACGCATGACAAAGGAAAATATGGCAATCAAGGATAAGACGATTGCGTCAACGCTGGAGAAATATGATTTCTCTGATATTGATCTTCACAGATAAATAAAATTACGGAAGCAATACGGTTCTCTAAAACAGTGGTTATCGCTGACAAAGAGAATCGTATTTTTATATCGGAAAATCGCAATACACAGCAAGGTATTGTATAAACATATCATAATGCAGAATAGTGCTATTCCGGCTGCTTTTTTGTCATAAAGGAAGAACGTTTTACAAAATTCTACAAATCTCATGCCATATACAGCTGTATAATTCAGGCAGGTGATGGATATGAAAATGTGTTATGCACTGCAGCCGGGCTTCTATCAGGCATTCAGCAAAGCAGGGGATATTACTGTCCTTTTTCATGAGATGCAGGAGCAGCAGAGAAACAAAATTTTGATTGCTATTGATGTAGCATCGCTGCAGAAAAGTGCGGAGGCTTTCTTTCAAAAGGAAATTCAGCGAAGCGGAAACTGTCTGTATTACGATCATTTTTTAAAATCCTGCATTTATGAAGTGGAGATTCAGAACGGTGTAGCATGTCTGAATGATTGTACGAATCCGTTTTATCAGCTGCTGAAAAGAAAATATCGCTGTCTTATCGTTCAAGAAGTGGATAAATAGGGCGAAAAGTATTGTAAAATCTCGTTAAAAATAGTAAAATATCCTTATTGTAAGGAGGATTACATATGGATTTTTTAAGCTCTGTGTTATTTACCCTTGTAGGATTGGCGATTGGGGGATTCCTCGGTTTCTATTTCACAAAAAAGAAATTCGAGAAAGAACTTAGAGAAAACCCGCCTATCAACGAGAAAATGATTCGTGCGATGTTTTTACAAATGGGAAGAAAACCATCTGAGGCTCAGATTAAACAGATAATGAAGTCAGTGAACGCAAACAGATAATACACGGTGATGGCCGTGTTTTATTTTATCTAAATCTATCCTTTGTAGAAATATTTTACAGCTTTCTTTATTCTGACAATTTCCTAACGAATGTGTAAGTTAAGTGTACAACGAAATAAGTATGTTATAATAACAGTGGTGATAAAGTGAAGATTATAAGAAAGCTGTTCCTGATTTTCCTGCTGATCATTGTAATCCTTCTTACGCTGTTTATAGGACTCGGCTTTGTGAACTATGTCAAGGCGACCAATGATGTCAGCATACAGGAAAAGGTAAAAGAAATAAAGAGCAGGGATTCCTACGTATCCTATGATGAAATCAATGAGAATCTGTTAAAGGCAACGGTTGCGATAGAGGATCGGCGTTTTTATGAGCATCATGGTGTGGAATATCGTTCCATGGCAAGAGCCCTCTATCAGAATGTGGTTGCACGGGAAATCCGCGGCGGAGGCAGTACGATTACGCAGCAGCTGGCAAAGAATATGTACTATACCTATCAGCCCTCCTATCTGCGTAAGGTCAGTGAGATTTTCACGGCATATGATCTGGAAAAGGAGCTGAGCAAAAAGGAAATACTGGAGCTGTATGTGAATGTGATCAACTATGGGGACAATCATATCGGCATTCGGGAAGCTAGTGAAGGCTATTTCCATAAGAAACCAAAGGATTTGACACTGGATGAAGCAACCTTACTTGCGGGACTTCCGCAATCTCCTGCCAATTATCAGCTAAGCAATCATGAGGATGTGGCAAGAAGACGGCAGATTCAGGTGTTGAATGCAATGGTTCGGGAGTCAATGATCAACGAGGATGAAAAAATGGCAGTGATAAAGCAGGCAGAGTCTGACAGATAAGGATACTCCAACAGGATGAAATAAACGTATGATGATTGATAACACATTGCTCCTTTATCCAGAAAAGAAAATTGGAGAATGCCTGCATAATTTTTCTGTGAACAGATGGAATGGAATATCATGAACGCTAAAAGAATCAGGAGCAGGGATAAAGCTTTTACTTTTCATATCATATAAGCAGAAAGAAAATCAACCTGCTTACAAATAAACATGAAAGCAATCACATGTAAGAAAAGGTATTGCCATAGGAAAGCATATTGCCTATTATTATCCTCTATACACAACGCCAGGAAGTGTTGATTCCTGGCGTTCTTCTTTTGATAAAATATAATGGGAATGACGACTATAAAAAATGATGTCATTGTCCTCATGCTTTGATAATTGAATGCTTGTAGCAGCAAGTTATAATCGTAATAACAGTTTCTTGCATGAGTAGCAGGAAACAGGCAGAGTGCAGATTTCCGTATGAAAGTAGATTGCCGCATTTTAAGTCCAGGTATAAAAGCATAGGATTACTGCAAATCAGCTCTTTTATGAAGGAAAGAGTACAATATGGAAAAGCATCAAATATAGAAAAAAAGCAGATACCTTGTATCTGCCGTCTTTTTTTTCTGGTGCCCGAGGCCGGACTCGAACCGGCATGGTATTGCTACCGACGGATTTTGAGTCCGTTGCGTCTACCAGTTTCACCACTCGGGCGATTGCTTAATTATTATAGCTTATTTTTTTATGCTTTGCAATCTTTTTTTATGAAAATGCATAGAATAAGAACGAAATCCTTCAAGGATGTAAGAAAAAGTGATGAACTGAAAAAGAATGAAAAAAGCCACATCGTTTGTCAGCGATTTTACATTTTTTTCAAACTGTGTTATACTTATAACTACACATGGTGATAAGGATGGGATTTGTTTATGGCAGGGCTATGACAAAACGATATTTCCTGTTTAAGTCGCCGGTTTGCTGTCGACAGACAGTTTTTTCTGTTGAGAAAAGAGAGGAGGAATATGAATGTTGGAATTTCAGCATGTTTCCAAAACTTTTAAAAGTCAAGAGGTGCTTCATGATATTAGCATGGAGATTCACGATGGAGAATTTGTTGTACTGATCGGCCCCAGTGGCTGTGGGAAAACGACAACTCTGAAAATGATCAATCGTCTGATTTCACCTACAGGTGGTCAGATACTTTTAAATGGAAAGGATATACGCAGTGAGGATGTGATACGCCTGAGAAGAAATATGGGCTATGTCATACAGCAGACAGGGCTGTTCCCTCATATGAATATCGAGGATAATATGGAGGTGATTGCCAGACTGGAGCATGTGGAGCCGGACCAGCGAAAGGCAAGAACCAGAGAGCTGATGGAAATGGTCGGTTTGGACTATGATGAATTTTCTCACCGCTATCCACAGGAGCTCAGTGGGGGACAGCAGCAAAGAATCGGTGTTGCCAGAGCCTTTGCCCTGGATCCTGATATTATTCTCATGGATGAACCCTTTTCAGCACTTGATCCGATTACGCGTTCTTCTCTGCAGGATCAGCTTCTGCAAATCCAGGAGAATGTCAGAAAAACCATTGTCTTTGTAACGCATGATATGGACGAGGCGATCAAAATTGCAGACCGTATCTGTATTATGCATGACGGTCATATTGTACAATTTGATACACCGGAGGAAATATTGAAGCATCCGGTAAATGAATTTGTCAGCAATTTTGTCGGTAAAAACCGTATATGGGATTCCCCGGAGCTGATTCGTGCCAGTGATATTATGATACGGCATGTCATTACAACATATCCCGGCGTCTCTTTGGTGCGTGCATATGAATATATGCGCTACAACAAGGTAGATACGCTTATGGTGGTTGATCACAGGCATTCCCTGCAAGGGATGATTACAGCCAGCATGATCCGGCGGCAGCCTCGGGATAACCATCTGCTCGTCAAAGATATCATGATTGAGCCCGAATACTGTGCAAAGGAGGAGGACAATCTTGTGGATGTCATGCAGAAAACAAAACAGCATGATTTCTATAATGTGCCTGTTCTGGATGAGCAGGGAACACTATGCGGTCTTATTACACGAAGCTCGCTGGTAACGACCTTCTCCAAGCAGTTCGATCTGGAAGAAGGTGAACAGGCATGAGTGAATTTCTGGAATATGTACAGTCTATTCAGGGGCAGATACTGTCTCTAAGCTGGGAGCATGTAGAGCTTACCTTATTTTCTGTCATCCTTGCAATCGCAATCGGTGTTCCTCTTGGAATCCTGATATCCTACATGAAAAAACTGACAAAGCCTGTCCTGGGTATAGCAAATATCGTACAGGCAATTCCAAGTCTTGCTCTGCTTGGGTTTGCTATTCCGTTTTTAGGCATTGGATCAAAACCGGCAATTTTTATGGTAATTCTGTATTCACTGCTGCCGATTATCAAAAACACGTATACCGGAATCCAGAGCATACCGGAGCAGACTCTGGAAGCCGCAAAGGGAATCGGTATGACCAAAGCACAGATCCTGTTAAAGGTGCAAATCCCTATGGCTCTGCCTATTATTATGGCAGGCGTGCGGATTTCTGCTGTTACAGCCGTGGGACTTATGACGATTGCCGCCTTCATCGGTGCAGGCGGTTTGGGCTATCTGGTATATTCCGGTATCCGAACCTCCAATACCATGCAGATTCTTGCCGGAGCGATTCCTGCCTGTATCCTTGCGCTCGTCATTGATGCCTTTATGGGGATATTGGAACGTGTAGTTGTACCTGAGGGACTTACGATTGGCAATTCTCAGAGTACGCGTCCCGTCAAGAAATCAACCAAAATTATTGTATCTATCCTTTGTGCCTGCCTGCTTCTGGCATCCATCGGTAGTAGACTCATGGCGGGCAGCAATAAGGAAGCTCTGCATATCGGCAGCTCGGATATGAGTGAACAGCAGCTTTTGGGAAATATGTATGCAGATATGATTGAGGCAAAAACCGACTACAAGGTGCAACGGGATCTTTCTTTAGGCGGTGTGCAAATTTGCTTCAGTGCCCTGCAGAGTGGACAGATCGATATGTATGTCGATTATACCGGTACGCTGTATGGAGATATTTTGAAAATGGAATCCAACAGTGATGCAAAGGAGGTGTATCAGGTAGCAAAGGAGAAAATCAAAGAGAAGTATGATCTCACACTGCTTGATCAGACTCCGTTTAATGATACGTATACATTTACCGTGCGTAAGGATACTGCGAAGAAATACAACTTAAAGACCGTTAGTGATCTGGAAAAGGTATCCGACCGCTTGGTTATCACACCGACACTGGCGTTTAATAACCGCAAGGAGGCATTGCCCGGCATTAAAAGCAAATATCCAAATATGAGGTTTAAGGATAATATCGCTATGGATGGCGCAACCCGTTATGTTGCTTTAGCAAACAAGGAAAGTGATGTCATTGATGCATATTCCACAGATGGGTTGATTTCCTATTACGATTTGGTTGTGCTGGAGGATGATAAGCAGTATTTCCTTCCGTATTACGGGGTACCGATGGTGAGCAAGCATTTGTTGGAGGAATATCCGGATGCCATTCCTGTTATCAATGAACTCAGTGCACATCTCAGCAGTGAAGGGATGCGTAAGCTGAATTATGAGGTGGATGTAAAGAAGCGTGAGCCTGCTGAGGTTGCACATGAATTTCTAGTGCAGGAAGGGCTTCTTCAAGCATAATAGACGCATGCTGTTATAAAAAAGTAAATAATATTCATGAGGAATCCTGTGTATTTATAATACCGGGATTCTTTTTTATCCAGTGTGTTTAGCTACCCTATATCGTCTAAGCTGCAGCTACCTGCTATTTCGTTTAGAAATTTACATTCAGTCTGTACTTCCATAATAGAATTCGTTCGACCTTATCTATTTATGTAATGTACACAGAGCTTGAAGCAGCATGTTTTATGAGCCCTGTAAGGGCAGGTGGGATACTTTAGATCAAGGGAAAATAAAGGGCAGCATAGGACATAAGGGGCCACTTCATATTGCAAGTTCTGAAATACGTGCTATACTATAATTGTTTACAAGTAAACTAAAGGAGTGATATAAGATGCTTGATCATGCAAATCTGGAAACGCTGGTAAAGCGCTGTGCCGCCTTTCGTAAGGTATATGCACGAATTAGTGCACCTGATTTGAAACGGTATCGGCTATCTCCCAGCGAGGTGGATATTCTGATTTTTCTATCAAATAACCGGACAATCAATACAGCGAAGGAGTTGAGTGCTTTTCTCGGGATATCCAAAGGACTGGTAGCCCGCGGCATTGAAGCTTTGTTAATGAAGCAATATCTATATATAGAAATAGATAACGAAGATCATCGCATACAACATCTGTATCTTACAGAGGAAGTACAAGAGATTATCAGCGTATTACTGGAAAAACGAAAAGAGGTTGAGCAATACATATTAAATGGGATTCCGCAGGAGCATTTGGATATCGTGGTACAGACGTTTGACCGCATCAATGAGAATGTTGAACAAATCAGTAATACAAAGGAACATGTAGAGGAGAGAAACAGGTAATGAAAATGTCAAATGAAGTAGATTTAGGCAGGGAACGGATTGGTAAATTGTTCTTTATGCTGGCAGTACCGGCTATTCTGTCTCAGCTGGTAAACGCCCTATATAATATGGTGGATCGCATGTACATCGGGCACATTCCAGAGGTTGGAGCGACAGCACTAACCGGTGTCGGCATCAGCTTTCCTATTATTATGATCATATCCGCCTTTGCGGCATTGGTGGCAATGGGAGGCGCACCGCGTGCGTCTATACTGATGGGACAGCAGGATGTAAAGGGCGCAGAAAAAATTCTTGGGAATTGCTGCTGTGCTTTGCTGATTACGGCCCTTGTACTGACGGTTGTGGTTATCAGCTTTCATACACCGCTGTTGTATATGTTTGGCGCCAGTGAAAATACGATTGAATATGCACAGTCCTATATGATCATTTACGCCGCCGGAACTATTTTCGTTCAGCTGACACTGGGAATGAATGCTTTTATATCTGCGCAGGGGTTTAGCCGGATTAGCATGCTGACTGTTGTGATCGGGGCAATTACCAATATTTTGTTGGATCCAATTTTAATCTTTGTTTTTGATATGGGTGTTCAGGGAGCAGCACTGGCAACAGTGATATCACAGGGGATTTCCTCTGTTTGGGTCATGCGGTTTCTGATGGGAAAGCAGACCCTGCTGAAGCTGCGGTTAGAAAATTTCAAATTAAAAGCAAATGTGCTGCTTCCATCCCTTGCTCTGGGAGTTGCTCCCTTCATTATGCAGTCAACAGAAAGTATCCTTGTGCTATGCTTTAATTCCTCTTTACTGCAGTATGGTGGTGATCTGGCTGTCGGTGCCATGACCATTCTGTCAAGTGTAATGCAGTTTGCCAGGCTGCCATTATCCGGATTCACACAGGGAGCTCAGCCGATTATCAGCTATAATTATGGCGCAAACAATGCTGGTCGTGTTAAAAAGGCGTTTCGTCTGCTGCTGATCAGCTGCCTGACGTATTCTGCAATACTCTGGCTGCTTGCCATGGTGGTACCTGATCTGTTTGCGGCTATTTTTACCAGTGATCCTGCACTGACAGAAATCACGGTATGGGCTTTACGCATTTATATGGGTGGCTGCCTGCTGTTTGGCGCCCAGATTGCATGTCAACAAACTTTCATCGCGCTTGGCAACGCAAAGATTTCAGCATTTCTTGCCATGTTTCGGAAAATTATCGTTCTGATTCCGCTAATATATATTCTACCAATGTTTCTGGAGGATAAGGTCATGGCAGTTTTTCTTGCAGAACCGATTGCTGATACTCTGGCAGTGTTGACAACGGTAACTATGTTCATCCTATTCTTTAAAAAGCTGCTGCGCGGTATGCAGGACGTTGATCAGATGGCAGATTCTGCAGTTAGACAACGTTCACAACCGGATGTTCAGAAATCATAAATACAGGCACTCACATAGAGTGTCTTTTTCATGACAGGAATAGCTGCTGACTATGGCAGATATAATTGGTAATCGCTCTGGAGATCTTTGTTATATCCATTTGCAGCTTTTACTTCTTCTTTGACTTCTTTCTTCCTTATTTCTTATATTCTTTAATATCTTTATATAGATAATGTTTTTATATAGAGGGAATATAAAATCCTTCTATAGCGTAAAGGATATAGAACATAGAACGATATACGATAGAGTGTATTTGATAGAATGGATTCATATCATATATAAGGAAGAGGTATGTTTGCATCACGATAGCAGATAGCAATTAAGCTACAGCCATATACATATGATGTTAAAATACGTAATTATTCATAACAAAGCCATATATATGCGATTTGACTTGCGGCTATTTGGAATGAACAACTGCAGGAATAGGCCATATAATAGTGGTTCTTCTCATGCTCTATTATTTATCAATTCTTCACAGGATAATGAATAGTAACTATAATTCGACAAAAAATCAAAAAAAGTTAAAAAAGCAGTTGACACAAGGAATGATTCGTTGTATTATATACGAGCGCTGATGAGAAACTCCGCGCACGAAATAGAAATTTCGGTCTTTGAAAACTGAACAGGAAACGTCAATTATT
>ENA-OWPN01001736-OWPN01001736.1-human-gut-metagenome-genome-assembly--contig:-NODE-1736-length-17189-cov-5.611124_pt1 | contig 17189 bp, 16 predicted proteins | sample MGYA00248266_ERZ651850 | MGnify/ENA primary metagenome ERZ651850 (study PRJEB26924, sample SAMEA4378296) | human gut metagenome | biome: human gut; feature: human-associated habitat; material: faeces... | reverse complement strand
GAGTTCTGCTGTCTGATACAAGAGGATAAATTGAATTGATAGAACTCACCATAATTTATATCCACATCCATACGGCAATTTATGCCAATTTCTATGGAGGATAAAGTAAATGAACGTAACTCTTCCAAACTAATGCCGATCGTGTGAGCAAATAGTTTAAGAGCTTTCCGATAGGTGATTTCTGTGAAGTCTTGGAAGGACAGTTGTCCAAAATACCATTTCCTTAAACTACCAATGATAAATAGAGATTTAGTGATTTCCCCGGTTTCTTCATTTAGGGAAGTATTGAATTGTATTGTCAAATGGCTACAATGAGTTCTAATCTTGGGATTGTATACTTTATACTTCCAATCTTTTTTTATTTCCCTGAAATATTGAGAACCTTTTTTTAATGCAATGGCATTAAATATACTTTCATTGTATGACTTTATTTCTATTTTGTCTTCCATATTATATATTTTTTTATTATTTGTATAATAACTTAGGGAAGAAAAAAATAAGTGTTTAGAAGTGTTAAAAAACAGCGTTGAAAAGTGCTGTGTATAATGTTTTTATTGTGTATCGTTTTGCTTATCAGTGTATTGTGTGTTTGTATTATTTAACATTGTCCTTTTGGAAGGAATAGCTTTAGAGAGGAATTTAATATATAAGTTCGTTCTACTAAAATATTGTTAGTAACAACGAACTTAATATGTTTATAATCTGAACTATATATTATTTCAAACCCGGTAAAACGACATTGTTCATCGTCCAATTTATGTAATCAACCTTTTCCATATAGACTTTTACATCCCCCCATTCTTCCGGAGTAAGTTTTGTATTGCAATAGTCTGATAGGTTTTTGATATTTCGTTCTTGAATCTTTATCCAGTCATGTTGGCGGGGAAAATTCATTATACGATCTATCTCTTCCTTTACACTTTGAACGATCTTTGTTCTATAATTTGTATCCTTGCTAGGATCGTATGTTTGATTATCCCTTAATCCATTGGTAGATTCGATAGAAATAATTTGAGATTTCTGAATATCGGTATAATCCTCCCAAGAGGACTCATTGACTTTACGTCCCAATTGTGAGTAAAAATCTTTGGAGTGATTTATTTTGTCTTTTAATGAATTGGCTTCATCTACAAGTGTTTGGCGTGTTTGAAAATTGTTTGATGTCCATGAATAATGGGTTATGATATAAATTCTGTTGATTAAGCATGAAAGGAGAATTTTATCAATAGTCTCTTCATCAATACTATCGTCCCAATCGGAATATTCTTGATATTCTATGGAATACTCTTTTAAAGCTTTGGGTGTTTCTTGGCTTTCGCACTTATTTGTGTTCATAAAGAGAAGAGCTATGAACATTGTTAACTTGTAGAAATTTATTGTATTCATTTTTTTCCGTTTTTAGAAGTTGTTAGTTTTATATAGTCCTTGTTGGTACACAAAGTGTACTTTTTCTTTGAGTCGGAAGGGATAATAAAGTTTACAGCTTCCATGCTCTTCGTTACTCCAGGGTTCAAATCTAAATTGTAAAAGTTTCCGTATGCACGATTGAAACGCTCAAGGTCTGGAAGATATTCGTTTCCTTCTTCATCTATCAAATAAAAATCCTTTGTATAAAGAGTTTGAGGTTTTTTGGAAATATTTTTAGTTTTCAAAACGAATACTGCCAAATAATTTCCGTTATACCCTGAATCGCTTATGATTAAATCATTACTTCTTTCTACTTCAACTTCTAAAACGTATTCCTTAACCACGACAACCGGTTTAGCAGGAATATTTAAGACAGGAGAAGATTTAGAACTAGATGTGCTCGCACCTAATGTCAGATTATATATTTTGGAAGCGTTTTCCGGATTGATCACTAGTAAGATGTTACCGAGTACCGAAATGAATAATAAAACAGCTAAAATTATTGTATTTGCTTTCATTCCTCACGATATTTATCAATTAAACTTTCCTTACTTCCTCCATCTTCCCAAACTTTGCGTCTGATCTGCTCTTCTTCCTCAATCCTTTTGCGACGGTGATAATCCGTTTCGGATAAGCAAGCTATAACGATATTAAAGATTAAGTTCGTCCAAGGGATAAACATAAGAATCCAACTTACAAACATTGCAGATACGAAACAAGCAACAATACCCACTAAGAACGGAATCCAAAACCAAGTCCATCCGCTTCTCCCTTTCTTTTCTGCGCTTCTGCCAATTGCAAAACACCAGCCTACATGCGCTAATAATGCGCCAATTAAAACAATGCCGAAAATTGAATTTGTATCCATGACTATAAGTTTTAAAATTTTGTAATACCTTCTTTATATAACATTTCCGGGTTCTTTCGAAGTTTATGTACAAGTTCTAATATATTGGGATTTCTTTGAATATTCTTTTTTACTATTTCTAATAGCATAGTGTTTGGCAATGTATGCCATGCCTATTATTACTAATGAAGTTAATATAGATTCTCCCATAATTGTTTGTTGTTTTCTTGTTATAGTCGCAAAGGTATATAAACCGCATATAATAGGGAAATAAAAATAAGGAAAAATAAATAGGTAACTAGGAATGTTGTAGTCCTGTACATTCGCATAAAATATTTAGGATATGAAAAGGTTACAAGAGAAATCAGAAGAAGTGGATGAAAGAATATTGAAGATTGCGGCTAAGTTGAAGAGACTCAGGGTTGATGCCGGATATTCAAGTCATGAGAATTTTGCTTGGGATAATGGGTTAAATCGGGTTCAATATTGGAGGATAGAAAAGGGTTTCAACATAACGTTGAAAACCCTTCTCTCAGTTTTAGATGTCCATAAAATCTCGCTTAAAGATTTTTTTAGCGATTTTGATTAAGGACTTATTTTCTTTTTCATATTCTTTTCTTGAGCAGTTCTTTATGCTTGATTACTGAATCTTTCCGTGTTATATTAATGTAAACTTTAGCCATTCTATGATCACTATCTCCTAAAAGATTGATTATATCGCTTTCTGACATATTATCTTTCGCAAGGTTGGTTGCGAAAGTATGTCGGCTTGTGTGGAATTTGACATTTTTCTTGATATTTGCCATTTCTGCTATTTTTTTTACTTCAAGTCTAATAGTGTTAGGAGTCAAATAATCAAATACAAACTCTTTTTCTCCATTTCTTTTTTTGTATTTGATAATAATAGCTTTTGCTAGATGGCTAAGTCCAGTTTCTACAGGTTTTCCAGTCTTTGTTTGTATCAATGAAAGTCTGCTGCTTGTAATCATAATTTCATTCCATTTGAGTTTTTGTACGTCAGAGATGCGTAATCCGGTTTCACAGCAGAAGATAAAAAGATCTTTTGCTAGAACTAAGCCCTTTCTTGCATTTGAGGATAGTTTGACCTTTTTAAATCTTGTATATTCTTCTTTTGTTAATGCAGTAATATCCGGTTCGTCTTTAGTAATAAGTCCTTTTTGGCTTACGGGATTACTAAGCGGAAAACCTTGTTTCATCGCTTCAATAAATGCTGATCGTAGATTTCGTAACCTTTTATTGATGGTTCCTTTTTTGTTTTTTAGTCTATTGCTCATGAAGATTTTGAAATCCAAAATGAATGTTCTATCAATCTCACTGGCTAGAACTTTTCGTTTGTATTTACTCCGTATGAAAGTTAGTATCACTCGTTTCGAAGATTCAATATTGATTATTGAGTTCTTTTTTTTATTATTTGCCTCTAATGCTTTTATGTACAAGTCAAAAAGCTCTTCTACCGTTATTTCTTTATTTGATTTTAAACAACTTGCTTTTTCCCCTTTTAATATTGATTTTATTTCATCAATCAATATTGGCTTCTCGTTATATTCCCTATCTCTGCAATAATCGTCAAAATCCTTTTTTTTGTTTGATATGAACTTTTCAAGTTGCAGCGCCTTTTTCTGATATAGGGTATCTTGGATATTTTTTACTGGAGCTCCCATGCTCTTGTCCCAATACTTTTCTAAGCAATACTGATTTGTAGATAATTTGTATTGCTTACCTTCGTAATATACACGTAAATCAATACGGTATTCTTTGTCTTTTTTCCCTAAATCCTTTCTAAGGATTGCTTTAATCTTCGCCATATTTTTTTTCTTTTTTGTAAAAGGCGTATTATTGCCTTTTTCTACCTTATATCACTGAAGGATATGTTTTTTTGGGGTATATTTTGTATTACCAGTACTAAGTTAGAGTCAATGTGCTGATATTCAAAATTATATCAGAATTAATTTTGGTTTTTAATAATAATTAATTAACATTGTTTATTTGTTTTTGGCATAAAATCTTGGAAATCTGCCGATTTTCGATTTCTTGTATTTTTGTTATTTTGGAACTATATTATTCGTAATTATTCGGTATTGTGAAGAAAGACCTTTGAAGAGCAGGATAGTAATTTTTTGTTTAAAGTATGGTTGTTTCTAAATTGTAAGAAAATCTCAAAAAAGAAGTTCATTATAACCGAGCCTAAAAAGATGCAAGGGTTAAAATAAGGGTTAAATTGAGTTTCCCTAATGTTTCTCTAGGGAAAAAAGACCTTTCTGAGACAGCCTAGAGCATGTTATACCCAATCTTTGCTAGGAGTAAGTAGTCCCGGCGAGACTACCGGGTTAAAATATTGAAGGACTGTACCTAAGCTTTTGCTTCAGATACGGTCCTTCTGCTTAACCGGAAATACCCCTTGATAATATTCCCATTTCTTATTGGAGATTCAGTCGTTGTCCGGACAATAATTCCCTGACGGTGAATGTGCCTGTATAGGAGCTCGTTGTCAGCGAAACTGTGTCTGATAATTTACAGCCGGCTTTGACGGAAATGTTGTAGTTGCTGGCATTATTGGCCCTGAATGAATCGAGTATGCTCCTGTCGGACGATGAGATCGTATAACCCGGTATGGTATATGTTCTCCCGCCTGAAATAACACGAATCTCTCCTGATGTAGCCGTATTCCTGTTCAACTGGTTATCTACATTGATCGTCGCATTACTGAATCCCTGTGCGCTAACCGTTATTTGTTCGTCGCTGTCGTTCTCTGTAGAAGTGAACTCTACGCTTTGTTCTCCGGTGGGTGCTTCGTTGTAGGTGTAACTGTATCCTCCGTTTACGGCTGTCCATCCGGCTTGCGATGTCGTCAACTTTGTCGTGGCAACGAAGACGGTGAGCGGATATTCCGGTGGATAATCTGCATACTGAGGAATAGTAAACTTGAGTGTTGCCGGATTTCCTTCCCCGTAAACGACGATGTTGTCGTTGTTGACAGATACATTTTCAAACTGACGCGATACCAGGTTGATCTCTGCCGTCTTGAAATAGGCGTTCTCGATGGTGACTGTCTCGTTGCTGTTGTCCAGGCTTGTCCTGAAGTTCAGTGTTTTTACTCCCGGGTCTTCTGCCCAGTACACATATTTATATACTCCGTTTACAAAGTCGATCTGCAGGTTCTTGTTCGGATCGGTCGGATACAGATATTCTGTTGTGATCTCGCACTTCAGCGGATACAGGTAATTGGGTACTCCATCCGGTATCCGGAAAGACAAGGTGATATCCTGATCTTTATTGGTATACAACTCCGGTGTGAAACTTGTCGGACTGAAACTATACAGCGTACTCGAAGTGACTGTGATCGTGCGGGAAAGCTTGCCGGCTTTGACTGAGAGGGTTGCATCATTCTGTCCGGCATATACCCGGGCAATACGTGCCGTTATATTCCCGCTCCCGTCATATGACAAGCTGCTGATGATGTTTCCTCTGTCTTCCTGAACGGATACACTGATCTCTCCGTCGTTCGGAACTTCGTTTTCTGTATAATGGGCTGTTACATTCAATGTCCCTCCCTGAGTGAACAGGAAGTTCAGGCGGCTGACGGTAAGCCGGTTGTTATCGCTGTCAGAGATGGACGGCGAATCTTTGAAGATGTCGGCGTAGATATTGTTGGATACTTCCGCTTGTTTGGCATCTTCAAAAGAGGTACTGCCACTTGCCTTCTCGTTGAAGGACTTGATGATCACTTTGTACTGGAAATTCCTGACAATCGTATACGGTCTCTTGTTGTTGTCGAGGAACTGTATTTTATAATATAACTCCGGTCCGTCTTTCAGATGTCCTTTAATAATAAGGAAAGACTGATCTTCGTAATAGTTCGGATTTTCGAACATGTATTTATCTTCCAAATTACAGTCGGCTTCGCTTTGGGCTGTCCTGGACGGGGTTTCCAAAGGCAGGGTTGTTATATCATCCTGAATAGTGAACGGATTCGATATCATATCCGGGTTGAAAGGAGCAACAGTACCTGTGGCAACAATATTAGCCAGTGTGTAGCCGGTGACCGTAAAATTATCTGTTTCGTTCTGAACCGTCACTTTCGCTTGGTTACGGAATAGGGTTACGTTCAGCGGGGAGTCCAAAGAAGAAACTTCACTTCTTCCCCAGAAAACCATTTTGCTGCCGAATAAGGCAGGCATAAGTTCTTTTTCGTCTTTTTCGACGAATGCTTTGTCATTGAATGAAGACCAATTGTCGTAATTGGCTACCACATGGATGATCTTGGTTTCTTCGGATACTTCCGCTTTGAAAGAACCGTTGCCGGCGCCGTCTGTTTCCTGGCTGTCGAGCCCGGTTGCATGAACGCGTTCGATAAATAACCCGTTCATGTCGAAGGTCAGCAACCAGACATCCGAAAGATTATTTTCGAAGGAGGCGGCACGTGTGGCAATCCTGTATTCCGGGATATTCACGGAAACCTTCAGGGTTGCTTTGCCGGGAATACCGGGCTTCTCCACTTCATATTCGTCCTGACAGGCGAATAAAGTGAATGAAGCGATTAAATATATGATAACATTTTTCATAACTTCCATCTTTTATTATTTGACATCTCTCACACAACGTACAGAAGAACGTAACGGGTTGAAACCGTTGCCGCCTCCGACACGGGGATCCATGAATTGTACGGTTGCACTGGCTCTGGCACTCCAATACCAGCTCCCTTCCAGGATTTTTTTTACTTCGGCGGCCTTGATGTTCTGGAGTACATCGATCAGATATACTTCAGCCAGTGTCGGCATACGCCAGTCCGAATAAGTTTCACCGGTCGTTTCATCCCTTTCAACATAGGTCGAACATTTGTTTTTGGAATTCAGATAACTGTCCGATGTCGTCACGCCAAACTGCGAAGCCAGCATCACGCGGGGAGAGATACGCCGGTTGTTCTCTTCGGTGTCGATGGTTTCATTGCCGGCATCTCTCAGGGGATAACCCAGGACTGCATTGTTTCTGATGTATTCGGCATACGATCGTCCCAGTGCGGGATTGGCTGCATAATGCGTATAGCCGCTGCCGAAATCTTCATTAAATTCATCAGGATCGGGCAACGATGAGAAGTCGGCGACAAAAGAACCGATCACATACATCTTCTTGTTATTCTGTCCCTGGCTGCCGCCCGGTGTCTCTGCTGAGATATCGGAGCTAAGGTATACAGCCGGATATTGTGTAACTGTGACTTGTTCTGTCAGACCAACTCCGTTCTTTACCGTGAATACAATCTCTTTAGCCACAAAGTTTTCCGGAAGCGTACTGTTTACAACAATGTTTCCTGACTTAACTCCTTGTGAACAGGTAATATCCACTCCGTTAGTCCCGTTTGTTATACTTGTTCCGTTAACGGTGATGTCGGTTATTTCAACATCCGGGGTAGAAGACTGGAATGTCGTTGTAAAACTGGTCCGGTTCGGCAACGATATGGTTGTCTGTTCTACGTATATGAAGTTGAATCCTTCTACTGAAACTAAAACTTCTTTGGTAGTCCAGTCTTTGATCGTATAGTTGGCTTTGATTTCTTTGGCCGATTCCGGGGTTTCTGCTCCCGGCTGGTCAACCAGGATTGTGATGTCATATAGACGGTTACGTTCCAGTTTGTATAGGGCATTACGCTCGGCTTCCTGTTCTTCGGACGGGTTTGCCGTGTCGTCGGACGGGAGACGAAAATTCACAGGTACTTTATAATAGTTCTGTGTGTGCTCTTTTCCATCGGGACCGGTTGCCGGAATATTCACGATCAGGTAGGTTTCATTCAGCTGATCAAGGCTCCAGTCGTTCGGATAGGAATAGACAATGATTTTGTCCGATCCCATTCCATTGGAGATGTCTGTAAAACCAGCCATGTTCTGTAGTTCAGGAACGGCAGGTCCACCACTTTCCACTAAGGAAGCGTTGGTTGCATACTTATATAGTTTCTTGCTGATAGTTCCGGCTGAGGAAGCTGTAAAACCATTTGTATAAGCTGTCGATACCCGTATTTTAGCAGCGGCCCTTTTTAAAGGTACACTGATTTCCTTGTTCACTATCACACCGTCATTCAGTATCTGAGCGGAAGTTCCGTCCATCATAAAACTATCCTGTTTTTTATCGGGATCCAGGGATGAAACGGCCTGTGCCTGCAATTCGGTACGTGTAAAGCCGTTGGCCGGAATGTTTTGTGAATAATTTGCCACAACATATGTTTCGTATGCTTTATCCCGGTTGAACTGCTCCTGCATAGCACTCAAGGTGACGAGGTATTCCCCGCTTACCGCTTTTCCGGAAGCCAAGTCGATATGTTGATAGAAAGAGCAAGCATTCTCTTCTTCCCTGTAGATGAAAACGTCCAGTGTCTTTACCAGGTTTTCATTCAGGTCATCTTCGCCTGTTTCCGTACCCGCTCTTGTTATGTCGGGCTGCGACAGCGATAGCCGGATCGCTATTTTGCCGGAATCCGTGTAAGGCTTACCTTCCATCTCTTCCTGACTGCAGGACGAGAGTAACAAAGCAAACATCGATAAGCACAGTATGATATAATTCTTATTTCGTTTCATAACCCTTTTCTCCTTTTATTTATATTCTGTTTGTGTGATCAGAATATCTGTGTCATTATCACCCGGAAAGTTCCGTGATCCGTTGCTCTGTACCGGATTGATCTTCAGTTTTTCTCCTCCGACGGTGATATACAATCGGACTATCCTTTGGGTACCTCCCCAGGGTTTTGTTGCTCCGACCTTTATTTCGTAAGTATTATCTCCTGCAATACCTTTTGAAATAGCCAGTTTATCCGCGGTCGAGCCTACTTTCCCGAAGGTAAATTCAAGTCCGTTTGTTAATGTCGCTGTCCAGATGGCCCCGGCCGGACCTGTCAGGCGAAAGTTGTAACTGACATAAGATGTCTTGTTTTGCGGTTCGCCGTTTTGCACATACGGATATTGTACGATGCCGTTAGTGGCATCGGTATTGTTAGCTGTGAGCTCATAATCTCCCTCCTTTACCACATGACCGATCTCCGATACGGATTTGGTCCAGGGGAGTGTGATCGTTTTAAGTTCCAGGATATTATCCGGATGGTCGATGATGCCCATAACTGTATATACCGTGTTCCGCTTCAGACTGTATTTGCTATCCGTCTGCCCGTTGTCGGTTATATAGGCTTTATATTTGTAAGGCTGTCCGTCTATCGTTACCGAGATTCTCAGATAAGGTGTGACCTGCGAATCGGGAGCCGACGGACCGGCAATATTCTGATAGCTGTAAAAAGAGACCATCGCATTATCCGGGGTAATCACGGAAAGGTCTTCAGGAACGCGTATCAGTGAATTTGCGGTACTGAACGCTTGTCTTTCATCTCTTTTTTCAACAGGTGAAACCATGACCGTGTTCTGATATTTACTGCGTGTATTAGTAACCTGGTTCACCAGCTCGATTGAGTTCACGACTACTTCACTATCCTTATACTTCGTATTTTTGAACATATAAATGTCCAGGCGTGAAACCAACCGTTGCATCGGTACGGTTACCTCCGTCAGGAAATCTTCTATCGGTGTTTCCTGTTTGCCGACCATCAAGATATTGGTATCACTGAAGCCGTTCTGATTTGAAATGGTCAACCCCTCCAGATATTGCAAAGTAGGCTTTCCCTGGTCTTCTAAAGTGACTTTAGCATCTGACGAATTGAAAAAGATCTTATCCGGATCGTTATAATTTCCTATTGCATAAATTATTTTTGTTTGCGGGGAAACCTGGACAGACCGGAGCAGTTCGTCCGTATATTGTGGTGTTATGACCGGAATCAACTCAGCATATTCGCAACTACCGTCCGCTTTATTGAATACGTAGAGTGCCAGGCTCGAAAATTTACCGTCACCTCCTTTTGTCAGGTTGTCTGCCGTAGCGCGGGTGGAGATGGTCATGTTTAGTCGGGCATCCATTTTCGCCGCGGTTGGATCCGTATCCTGGTTTTCACTACAGGATGCCACCAGCAGGACGACAATGAAAAGACTTATTGCCGCTATATATTTATTCTTGATTTTCATATGCTTATGGGCTTATCCGAGGCCCGGTATTATCACCTCTTCGTCCCAGGGTTTGACTGTGACCGAGGTGCCATTGAAGCGGAAGCGGATTCCTACCGTCACTTCGTTGATCCCGTTGACCGTGATCTGGTTATCTTGCATGAAATCCTTTAACTTCAATGTGTATATTGTTTTGTTAGTTTCTTTTCTAATCAGATTGATATAGATACCATTTTCATCGTTGAATCGTAGAACATTGAACTTTGTGTTAAAACTGGATGCGTTATCCTCTTTGCGGGCAACCGGCCTGTACGAAACATTCTCCGAAGAGAATGTTTTCGCAAAGTCGACTGTCGGGCTCAGGTTGCCGATCTCGATATCGATCGGGGATATGCCATCTGCCAGAGCTTCTTCTTCCAGTCCAGTCAGTTCAATGTACATTTTTATATGCGAGCTACTAAAATAAACGGTATCTTCACTTGAGTTGTCCTGAAATATTTCAATGTCCCTGCTTCCAATGTACAGGCTGTCATTAGTGGTGATCAATTCTTTTGTAAAATAGTGAGGGGCTGCAACCAAAGCGTTTTTTAAAGTTGAAACCTGGTCGATTCGGGTGTCGTTCCGGGAATTTCCCCAACAGATGATCCGGTATTTGCCTGCCGGAAGATTGAGGGGAGTTCCCTGTTCGCGTCTTAAATCACTCTGATCCAGTCCGATCGATTGTACTAGTGCTCCGTTTTCGCCATATACATACAGATCCACTTTCTCTATTTTTTCAGGGAATATTTCCTTTGTCCCGTCTCCGAAGTATCTGAAGACCAGGTTCGTGTCGCAACTAGCCAGATCTTCTTTGATACAACCGGTCATCAGGGCAACCCATAATATGATGCTGAAATATATAATACGTTTCATTTGTTCTGTATGTTGAAATTATGTTGAAATTGGAAATTACTGATCCAGATCGAATCCCGGAGTAATCGTTTCTTCTGCCCAGGGAGCGATCGTTACGTGAACTAAGACGTTAAACTGGATATTTTCCAGGTCATTATCGAGCATCGGGATCAGTTCGACATCCATGTTATAGATCGTACCCGGTTTGAAGTCGGCAGCCGTCATCTCAACATTCGGTTCTTTGAAATACTTCACGATGTTGGCAAAGCGTGCCTTGTTGGCCAGCGACGGGTTGAATGCTGTCGTATTGTCGGACTGCATGCCTACAACATTGATATTTGCCAGGTCGAGGTGTATTGTCGGTATCTCTGATCCCGGGAAGAAGTTGAACGCATAGCTCTTTCCTGCTGGTGGAACCATCACCATCGTTTGATAAGTTCCTCCTGAATAGTTGTTGTAGCTGGCATACGATGCGGCATCATTGGCGGTAGGCTGATTGAACAACCATTTGCCTTCCAGGATATTGTTCACGGCTGAAGCATTGCTGTACAGGTCTTCCACATTTGTCGAATCGTGATAAGTATTGAAGAATTTATTCAGGTAAATACCTTTCAGGTCCGCAGTAAAGTCTTCCCAAGTGACTGTTGCTGTTTCTTTTTTTCCTCCAACGACACGTGTGAATGTGAACTCTTTCGTATCCGTAAAATAAATTCGGTTTATTTGTATACGGGCAAGGATCGGTTTGATGGTCACATTCGCCGTATAAGTCTGTCCGGAAGTCGGGTCCGGTTCAACCGGTTCGGCGACGATCGGTGTCAGGTCTTCATCTACGCCGAAATATAATACGCCTGATCCTTGTTGTTGGTCAAGTGTCGTCGTTATCTGGTTATCCGTTACTGCACTGCCTGGATTACCATATACATATACTTTGGATACGGTTTGAGGCACATTGATAAACTTCAAACCGGACCCTTCTCCTGTGGCAGTCAGTTTGCCCCAGTCGGAATCGGCTGCAGCATCTTTGTTGACTGTTTTTGATACAACGACACTGCCGCTGGCATCTGTCAGGTTGATAAGTACGCTACTGACATTTATGGTGTCTTTGGTCAGGAAATTCCCGGCTTCTGCCGCTTTTGTCTTGATACCTGACATGCCTGCCAATGATACGGAGATGGATTTTGGACCTTTGCCCGCATTAGGAACCGGGGCTTCGTCATCATTATTACATGCAAATAAAGTGGCTACAGCAAATAATGCTGTAAATAAATTTCTGATACTCATAACTCTCTGAAATTAATGATTAATACTCTGTGTGGAAGTCTTTCCCCCCTGTCTTCATTAGTGGTATCTTATGCCTTATCAGGGCATAAGGATGGCTGTACATATGAGAATATATGCAAAATGTTTCTTAAATTTAATACTGTCTTTTGTTTATTTGAGGATATAGATGAGGCTCAGACCGGCTTTGGTCGGACCGAAATAATTCCTGTGGTCGTCTTTTATTTTACTACCACATTTGCCACAGGGATATTTGTCGTAATCCAGATAAGCATAACCGACTCCGATCGTTGCCTCTATGCTAAGGCGCTTATTCAGTATCCAATGATACCCGTATGAAACTCCTGCACCATATAGGTTACCCTGATAGCGACGATCTTTCAGACCCAGCATTTTGATGCCGCCAACGTTGTATTCGGCATAATGTGCATGGAGTCCGAAAAAGTGTCCGTTGAATCGTTCGCAGGTCCAGTAGCGAACCTCAGGTTGAACCAACCAGTGCTTGAGTTTCTTACTGTCAGAAAATGTCCATGGATTGTAATTTCCGGACAGGTCAAGAGTAAATTTATCGGATAGTCCTATTTCAAACCCCAGGTTAGGAGTTGTAGTCGCCCAATATAATGCATTTGTTTTGATTGCATAAGCCGGTAAATGGTCTCTATTCTCTTTTACTTGTGCTGTTATGCCACTGATAAATGCATAAATAATGCATATTATCAATATTTCTCTTCTCATCGTACTTTTTACTCACAAATTGTTAAACATCCAAGAAGAATCTTCCCCACTATAATAGACGTTTTGCGTCTTGATTATTACCCTGTGAGACTCTTGCTCTCTTTATGAATGAAACAACTCTAATTCAGATAAGTTTTAGAAAGTATGTAGAATAAGAAATTTTGACATAACATTTACTTTTGATGATACTATTTAAGGTTAAAAGGGTTCAAAAACTACTTTTTCACCATCCAGCAAGCCGGATAATTCGTATGGGCTTATAACTAACTGGTCGAAAAAAAGATAATCACCATTCGGGTATTCCATGTAAATGGATCCGTAGTAGTCGTCATCCCATTCCCAATAGAAGGAGTCACGAAGTTCTTCAAAGTCTCCCGGAAAATCACTGAAATAGCGGACGATGGTTTCTTTGCCGTCACCGTTGGAATAGAATGTAATGTGTTGTGTGCAGGGATAACCATTGGAATCGATGTATTCATCATACCACCCTGTAGCATTACACAGCAGATATTCAGGATCATCGTCAATAGGATCGAACGGTTTATCCTGGCAACTATTGAATCCGCAGAGGACAGTGAGTAGTAAAATAAGACTGAGTATGCTTTTCTTTTTCATAATAACCATTATATTGTTGGAGTAAGTTCTATAGTCAATCCTAAAGCGTTCATTATCCGGTAAAATGTTGCAACACTTGGAATAGTAACTCCTTTTTCGATTTTTGAAATATAGGATTTGTTTGCTCCAATACGCTTAGCAAGTTCTTCCTGCGTGATTTGCGCTTTTTTTCGTGCATCAAGTATGATTTGGCTTGTATAAAAAGCATATGCTTCTTCATCAAATTTAGCCCGTTCAGGACTTCCCGGTGCTCCATATTGGGCACTAAGTACAGCACTGTAATCTCTGATTTTATGATCGTTTGTCTGCATAGTAAGCTTTTTTTAGGAGACAGAGTCGCAATAAACCTTTCGAAGTATCCTTCGTAGGTCGTTATTTTACGTAACATAGGCAAAGATAATTAAAGTTGTATAATTGTGCAACTTTTTGGTTGCACAATTAAATATAAGATTATTCCGGAAGTTCTTTTTCTTCCGGTTCGCTCCATTCCCCATTATTATCGATGATCAGATTGAAGGTGTTTTCTGATTCATCAGGTTTGGGAGGAGTGTATAAAATGCCGGTATAGCGGATTACTTTATTAGCGATAGGGAGAATATCGCTTACTATCCGCCTACGCATAACCTGTCCGCCTATGTCGGTTGAGGTAAGAGTGACGGATATCTTTTTGTCGCCGGGAGCTACGAATGTATAGAAAGAATGGGTTTTCCCGGTTTCTCCTTTATCTTTTGTATCAAAGTTATATGTGAAGTTCTGTTCTTTGGAGGAAGGGAGTCCTTCTTTTGTCAGTATATTTAGTTGGGTCGGGTAATCTTTTACTGAAATGTCGAATTGCTTGATATTGTCCGGTACCGGATCGATAGCCCGAAACTCTATCCTGCTGACAATCCGTTCCAGCGCAACATCCATATTTGTTTCTTCTCCTTCTTTCACCTCGAATCTTTTTGTACTATAGAAGGTGTCGGATAATTTATCGAACGAAAATGTATTATCAGTGAACGAAGTTTTACCCGCTTGGTATGCTAAAAAGCAAACCTGATAATTACCCGCAGGTAACGTGTCGTATACAATGCTGAAATCACTTTCGGTCTCTACATTATATATATGGTGTTTTACCGGTTCTGTCAAATCGTTATTATCGTACACCAAATATTCGATAGTGGAACAGAAATCCTCCAGTTCTTTGTCCGAATGGTCTTTATCCGGATCGCTTTCATCCGGAATCGTCGGTTCGGGCACTGTGTTAGGCGGCATACTGCGGGTAGGAGAGAACGGGAGTACCTCTTTTTGAAGTTGAACACTAAATTGTACGGGAAATAAATTCTTTACAATTTCAATCTGATCCGAAGCCGGATCATTACAAGCTGCCAGCCAAAACAGGCAGGCTACTGCGCATAATTCTTTCTTTTTCATAGCAAAGGAGTTATTAATGATAAAATCTACACAAAGGAAATACTTATTTTGGAATTTAAAAAATATTAAGGCGAGAACTTACTGGTTATGAGCAGAACTTTTTTTAGATTTGTGGAAAACAGACTCAATGTAATAACCTTAAAATTAAAAAAGAATGGCACGTCCTGTAACTTTATGTACCCTTCAGTGGGGAGATTTACCCCTTGAAACAGTTTGTGAAAAAGCGAAAGCGTTCGGATATGACGGATTGGAACTGGGATTACCCAACCATCTGGATGTACGCCGTACGGATCAGGCTTATTATGACGGCATAAAAGAATTGTTGGCCAAATATGATCTGAAGCTTTATTGTATATCGATCCATCTGATCAGCCAGGCTGTCTGCGATACTATCGACCAGCGGCATAAAGCGGTTCTGCCCGAGTGTATTTGGGGAGACGGTGATCCGGAAGGTGTTCGTCAGCGTGCTGCTGAATATATGGTACAGACAGCTCATGCAGCTAAGGCGTTAGGTATCGATGTTGTTGCCGGATTTACGGGTAGTCCTATTTGGCAATGGCTTTACTCCTTCCCACCTGTGACGGATCAGATGATTGAAGACGGCTATGCCGATTTTGCTCGTCGTTTCATCCCGATCATGGACGAGTATCAGAAATTGGGAATCCGTTACGGCTTGGAAGTACATCCGACGGAGATCGCTTTCGATACTTATTCTGCTCGTAAAGCACTCGATGCACTAGGAAATCACCCAGCCTTCGGTTTCAACTATGATCCGAGTCACATGGGCTATCAAGGCGTTGATTATGTCGATTTTATTTATCAGTTCTCCGACCGTATCTTCCACGTACATATGAAAGATGTTTACTGGAGCGATACCCCGAAGCAAATTGGTGTGTTCGGCGGTCATTCTACGTTCGGCGATTCCCGTCGCTACTGGAACTTCCGCAGTATGGGACGCGGTCGGATTTGCTTTGAAGAAATAATCCGTGCCCTCAATGATATCAATTACCAGGGACCATTGTCGGTCGAGTGGGAAGACAGCGCAATGGATCGCGAGCATGGTGCACGTGAGTCCTGTGCATTCGTTAAGCAAGTCGATTTCCAGCCTTCGGGCCATGCGTTCGATGCTTTCTTTGAGAAGAGATAAAAGGTGCCCAAAAGTGTTTCACCCTAATGAAACAACTGTTTCACACCGAAGAAACAAGTGTTTCTCCTAGGTGAAACACTTTAGGAGAACGTTTTTGTACACCTCTCAAAAGGATAAAAAAGTCAGTCCAAACCTTGTAATATATAAGATATTGCCTATATTTGTATCGTTACCTGCTAGTAGGTAATTAACCAGTAAACCATTGACATATGGAAAAGTACGTGAACATCATGTTAGACAAGGGCTTCAAAACCGTTTTCGGAGTGAAGCAAGTAGCCATCGACTTTATCAATGCCGTCTTGGAGGGTGAGCGTCAGGTGAAAGACCTGACCTATATCGATAAAGAAATTCAACCCGAAGTAATAGAACAACGCACGGTGATTTTCGACTTCCTCTGCGAAGATGTGGACGGAGCAAAATTTATTGTGGAAATGCAAAACTGCCCGCAACGTTATTTCTTTAACCGCGGATTCTATTATCTTTGTCGTACCGTTTCCCGACAAGGAGAAACAGGCGATGACTGGAAGTATGATTTACGTCCGGTATATGGTATCTACCTGTTAAACTTCAGTTTACCTGAATCTACGCATTGGCGCACGGACGTCATTATGGCGAACGAAGCAACAGGTAAAGCTTTTGGTGAGGTCAAATTGAAACAGATTTATCTGTCGTTCGACCGGTTTAATTTAAGCAAGGAGGAGTGTAAGAGTCCTCTTGAGAGTTCAATGTATATATTAAAAAATATGAATATATTTCTTGAGTTCAAGTTATAAATGCAACTTTTTGGTACAGGATTAATAGCTGCATA
>ENA-OWPN01001730-OWPN01001730.1-human-gut-metagenome-genome-assembly--contig:-NODE-1730-length-17290-cov-2.772556_pt1 | contig 17290 bp, 23 predicted proteins | sample MGYA00248266_ERZ651850 | MGnify/ENA primary metagenome ERZ651850 (study PRJEB26924, sample SAMEA4378296) | human gut metagenome | biome: human gut; feature: human-associated habitat; material: faeces... | reverse complement strand
AGGCGTCGGTATTTTTATTTTGAATAGAATTGATTATCTCGTTGGTGAATTTCTCACTGGAAATATATAATATTTTCATTTTGGGATCGTTCATTTTTATCTGATTGCCGATCGCATGCATCAGATGTGTTTTACCGAGACCTACACCGCCGTAAATAAAAAGAGGGTTATAAGCTTTAGCGGGATTTGAAGCTACTGCCTGGGCTGCCGCATAAGCAAATCTATTGGAATTACCGATAACGAAAGTTTCAAAAATATATTTTGGATTAAGATTGCTCTGAATATCTTCTTCAAAAAGATCCTGCTGTGTAAAATTGTTTTTTAACGGCGGTAAAACAGTTGCTGCGGGTGAAGAAACTGTTTTAGTATCCATCACAGCAGTTTCTGCTGCAGCTGCAGTAATATCTTCAGATTTCAGGTCCAGATTTTCGATTTTAAATTGCAGGTTTGTACCGGTAATGCTGGATAACATACCTTCAATGACTGTAGTATATGTTTCTTCAAGCCATTTTTTTGTGAAATTATTTTTGGCGCCTACTTTTAAGTAGGTATCTGTTATTTCCAAGGGTATCAGAGGTTTGATCCAGGCGTTATAAACATTTTCACTGGTAGATTCGTGAAATTTTTCCAGGAATTTTACCCAAACCTCCGCTAAATCATACGAACTCATAAAATACATCCTTCCTGTGGCTGCTTGCAAACGGCTTGTAAGGCGTTCAAATAATGTTTCGAAACAAAAAATAATAGTAAGGCTTATAAAAAATCCTACAGTCGTCTTTATGTGGCTGTAAAATATAAAAAATGGCATAGTAAGACTATTATTACTATCACTATATTTTATCAAAATTAAGAGTTATTAGCAATTTTTAATTGTGAAGAAAATTTTGAATGAGGGAAAATAATAAAAATTTCTCGAACTAAGTGCTTTATTCTTGACACTTGAAGTCGTTTCTAATATAATTTCTGTAGCTATCAATTCAAATCAATATAGAATTTGATAAAACTAGTGAGTGGTAAGGAGGTAAGATTTCATGAAACGTACTTTTCAACCTAACAACCTTAGAAGAAAAAGAACCCATGGTTTTAGAGAAAGAATGAAAACTTTGGGCGGTCGTCAAGTTCTCAAAAGAAGACGTGCTAGAGGCAGAAAGAAATTGTCTGCATAATATCATAAAAATAGGCCGCGCGAGTGGCCTATTTTTTCCATGCGGGCAGGTGCAAGAATTTGGAACTAAGAAAAAAGTTCACTTTTCCTAAAAAAAATCGAATCAAGTCTAAAGCCGGTTTTCAGTTGGTGTATACTACCGGCCGTTCCGTCGTTGACAGTTTATCTGTCCTTTATGTTTTGCCTTTAGACGCGGAAGGGCCCAAGATTGGTTTTGCTGTCGGTAAAAAAATTGGTAATGCCGTAGTACGTAATCGTGTCAAAAGGATGATGAGAGAAGTGTTTCGTCATCATAAATCGGAATTGCTGATGAATGTACAGCTTATTTGGGTAGCCCGTAAAAAGCTGGCTGCCGCAGATTTAAAAACTTATGATCGAGTATTTATGCGTTTAGCTAAAAGAGCCGCTTTGTTGAAGTAAGGTGAATTTCTGTGAAAACATTGATGATTGTTGGTATCCGTTTTTATCAGTTATTTATTTCACCGTTATTTCCGCCTACATGCAGGTTTTATCCTACATGTTCTCAGTATGCCATTGAAGCGATCCGTAAAAAGGGCGCTTTAAAAGGAGGCTGGCTGGCAGTTAAAAGGATTGCCAAATGTCATCCTTTCCATCCGGGCGGTTATGACCCTGTTAGTTAACAACTTGATAATGCAAATTAAAGTAGTACATATATACACTAACCTCTAAGGAGTGATATCTTGGATTTTCTCAGCAATATTGTTCAGCAGGTCATTACAGTACTTTATAATATGACTGCTACTGTTGGTTTACCAAATTATGGTCTGGCGATTATCATTATGACGATCATCGTTAAAATACTGTTGTATCCTTTAACGAAAAAACAGATCGAATCTACTAAAGCTATGATGGCTATGCAGCCTAAAATGAAAGCTATTCAGGAAAAATATAAGAACGATAAACAGCGTTTGAATATGGAACTGGCTAACCTTTATAAACAGGAAAATGTCAATCCTTTGGCAGGCTGCCTGCCTTTATTGGTACAAATGCCGATCATGATCGGTATTTTCTATGGTATCCGTGATTTTCATTATGTTGGACCGGCTAATTTCTTATGGATCCAAAGTATTTCCAATCCCGATCCAATGTATATCCTGCCGGTTTTATCTGCTTTGACTACTTTTGTGCAGTCTAAACAGACGATGCCGGATACTTCTTCAGCACAGAATAAAATGATGCTGTATTTTATGCCGCTCTTTATCGGTTATATCAGTTTTAGCTTCCCGGCAGGCCTGGTGCTTTACTGGGTCGTAATGAACCTGATGCAGATCGGTCAGCAGGCATTGATGAATAAGGCTACTGTAAAATAATTGCTACAGGAGGCGAAAAAGATGTGTTTCCTCGAAAAAACAGGAAAAAATGTTGATGAAGCTTTGGAACAGGCTTTAAATGAGTTAAAAACTACTCGTGATAAAGTAAATATTGAAGTTGTCGAAGAAGCAAAAAGCGGTTTATTCGGTTTATTTTCTAAAAAAGCCAAAATTCGCGTTACTTTAAAAGATGCTGCTGCTAAGATCAGTGATGTCGTTGAAGAAGCTTTGGATAATATCAAAGCGGATGTTCAGGCTGGCAAAGAAGAATATAAAAGCACAGCAGCACCAGCTGATCCGGAAACTGCAGTCAAAAAAGAATTTGTGATTGATGAAGAAGCAGTTCAGGCCGGTAAGGAATTTTTACAGAAAATTTTCCTCTCAATGAAAATTGAGGTGGTTATGGAAAAATTCGTTAATAAAGCTGACGGTACTGTTACTTTAAAACTGCATGGGCCGGATATGGGGATCCTGATCGGTAAACATGGCCAGACCCTGGATGCTCTGCAATATCTGACCAATCTTGTTGCCAATAAAAATTCCAGTGAAAGAATCCGTCTTATTATCGACGTTGAAGATTACCGGGAACGGAGAATCGAAACTTTGAGTCGTCTGGCTGTACGTCTGGCTGACAAAGTTAAACGTAATGGTGAAAGAGTCGTTCTTGAACCGATGAATCCGCATGAAAGAAAGATCATTCATATGGCTTTACAGAATGATCGCCGCATCACTACTTTGAGCGAAGGCGAAGAACCTTATCGTAAAGTAGTGATCGAATTAAAAAAATAATTTGTGTCTGAGACCCAGTAATTTATGTTACTGGGTTTCTCTATTGGAGAGTAATTATGGTAAAGAAGCATCCTGTTGCGGAAACTGGCGATACGATCAGTGCCGTTATTACGGCTTTAGGCGAAGGCGCAGTGGGCATAGTCCGTATCAGCGGCAATGAAGCAGCCGCTATCGGAGATAAAATGTTCCAGTCGGTATCAGGTAAAAAACTGACAGAGCATGCATCGCATCTGCTGGTTTATGGACACGTAGTTGATGAAGCAAATAATAAAATAGACGAAGTTCTCGCTGTTTATATGCGGGGACCGCGTTCTTATACTGCTGAAGATGTGGTGGAGATCCAAAGTCATGGCGGTCTGCAGTCTTTAAAAACCATACTGGGTTTAACTTATAAACTGGGCGCGCGCCCGGCCGAACCGGGAGAGTTTACGAAAAGAGCTTTTTTAAATGGGCGGATCGATCTGATCCAGGCGGAAGCGGTGATGGATATTATCAAATCCCGCAGCGAAGCATCTTTAAAAATGGCAGTACGCCAGCAGGACGGGCAGCTGTCCAAAAAGATCAAAGGCCTGCGCCGGAATTTACTGGATCTTGTCGTTAATTTGGAAGCGGTTATCGACTACCCTGAAGATGATATTGAAGAAATAACTTTTCATACGGTCAGCGAAGGTATGGAAAAAGTAAAACAGGAACTGGAATACCTGCTGCAGCATGCCCATACCGGGAAAATATTGCGCGAAGGATTGCAGACAGTTATTGTCGGCCGTCCTAACGTAGGTAAATCAAGTCTTTTAAATGCCCTGCTGAGTGAGGAACGGGCCATAGTTTCAGAGTATGCCGGAACTACGCGCGATGTGATCGAAGAACAGCTGCTCTTGGGCAGCGTACCTTTGGTTTTAGTCGATACGGCCGGTATCAGGCAGACTGAAGATTATGTGGAGCAGATCGGCGTTGCCAGAAGTAAAGAACGTCTGGATAAAGCAGAACTGGCAGTGGTCGTCTTAGACGGCTCGCAGATTTTGACTGAGGAAGATGAAGAAATTTTACATGCGGTCGAGGGCAAGCCATGTGTTATAATAGTAAACAAAGGTGACCAGCCGCAGGTCAATGATCTGGCAGCTTTGCAAAAACGGTTTGGTTCAGACAGAGTACTGCTTGTATCTGCTAAGACCGGCGGCGGGCTGGAACAGTTTACGGCCTGGCTGCAAAATTATGTTTATGGTTCAGAGCATGCTTTGGCAGGCGGTGCTTATGTACAGAACGCACGTCATGAAAAACTGCTGCGTGAAGCCTTGCTCAGTGTGGAAGATGCCATAAGGGCAGCCGCTTCGATGCTTCCTTATGATTGTATCGTTATCGATCTGCATAAGGCGATAGCTGCGATGGGTTCGATCACTGGTGATACTCTGCAGGACGAAATCATTAACGAGATCTTTTCAAAATTCTGCGTTGGGAAATAAGAGTTGAGTTTGTAGGTGACAGAATGTATATTACTGATAATTATGATGTCGTCGTTATTGGTGCGGGCCATGCCGGAGTAGAAGCGGCTCTGGCTGCCGCACGGATGGGCGGCAGGACACTGCTGGCGACTTTGTCTTTGGATAATATTGCGTTGATGCCCTGTAACCCTTCCGTCGGCGGGCCGGCTAAGGGACATTTAGTGCGCGAGATCGATGCTTTGGGCGGGCAGATGGGTCTGACTGCTGATGAAGCCTGCATCCAGATGCGGCTTTTAAATACCGGCAAAGGTTACGCTGTCCACGCTTTAAGAGCGCAGGCAGATAAGCCCTTTTACCATACGCTGATGAAGCAGGTCGTAGAAAATCAGGAAAATTTAGACGTCAAGCAATTGATGATCGATAAATTGTTAGTCGAAAATGGCGCCGTAGTCGGAGTAGAGGCCGAGACAGGCGAAGTTTTTGAAGCGAAATGCGTTATTCTGGCTACCGGTACCTATCTGCGCGGCCGTATAGTTTACGGTCAGGTCAATTATGAATCCGGTCCTAACGGACTGCGTTCAGCCAATAAGCTGTCATCCTCTCTGCTGGAGCATGGAGTAGAACTGATGCGTTTCAAAACAGGTACGCCGGCGCGTATCGACGCCCGCAGCCTGGATTACAGTAAAATGGAAGCCCAATACGGCGATGAACAGGTGCGTAATTTTTCTTTTATGAGCACGATCACGGAAAGAAAGCAGGTTCCCTGCTGGCTGACCTATACTAATGCGGCTACTCATAAGATCATCCGTGATAATCTGCACCTGTCAGGAATGTTCAATGGTATGATCGAAGGCGTCGGGCCGCGCTACTGTCCTTCTATTGAGGCAAAGATCGTACGTTTTGCCGATAAAGAACGGCATCAGCTATTTGTCGAGCCGGAAGGTCTGCGGACTAATGAAATGTATGTGCAGGGAATGTCTTCGTCTTTGCCGGCACATGTGCAGCTGCAGTTTATGCAGACGATACCAGGGCTGGAAAACTGCCGGATGATGCGTGCCGGTTATGCTATCGATTATGATTGCCTTGATCCGCTGCAATTAAAAATAACCCTGGAACATAAGGCTATCAGCGGACTTTTTTCTGCCGGGCAGGCCAATGGCACCAGTGGCTATGAAGAAGCTGCGGCGCAGGGTCTGCTGGCTGGCGTCAATGCTATGCAGAAGATCAGGAGCAAAGAGCCGCTGCTTTTAAGCCGTAGTGACGGCTATCTGGGAGTTCTGATCGACGATCTGGTAACAAAGGGAACGAACGAGCCTTACCGCATGATGACTTCGCGTGCTGAATACCGGCTGCTGCTGCGGCAGGATAATGCTGATCTGCGGCTGACGGAAAAAGGCAGGGATGTTGGTCTGGTAGACGATGCCCGTTATGAAGCCTTTACTGCCAAGCGCAGCTTACTGGAACGGACTTTGCAGACATTGGGTAGTACACATTTGCCGCCTAATGCAGAGGTGCTGGCGAAATTGGCGGAACTGGGAACGGCGCCGATCCGTTCGGGAATGTCGCTGCTGGATCTGCTGCGGCGCAGTGAAATGACTTATGAAAAATTGAGACAGGCTTTTGCAGTGCCGGACTTGCCGGGGGTAGTTGCCGAGCAGGTAGAGATTTTTGCCAAATATGAAGGCTATATCAATAAACAAAAACAGGAAGTTGAAAAAGCATTAAAGCTGGAAAATAAAAAAATACCGGCAGCTGTTGATTATCTGAGCATCAAAGAGCTGTCTTCTGAAGCGGCTGAAAAGCTGGCTAAAGTTAAACCGACTTCTATCGGGCAGGCTTCACGTATTTCCGGTGTTTCTCCTGCTGATGTCAGTGTTTTGATGATCGCTTTAGAAGTCATGCGCAGGAAGGAACAGCAATCATGAATTTTGCAGAGATAATGCGCCTAAAGGGACAGGAAGCAGGGCTGAGCTTTACAGACCGGCAGCTGGAGCAATTCAGTATTTATTATGAGCTGCTTGTAGAAACAAACAAAGTAATGAATCTGACGGCGATCACAGAACAGGAAGAAGTAGCTGTAAAGCATATGATCGATTCTTTGCTGGCCTTTGATGAGAAGCTGTTTACTGGAAAAACTTTGGCCGATGTCGGTACCGGGGCAGGCTTTCCGGGGATACCATTAAAGATCTACTGTCCATCTTTAAAGGTGACGCTGATCGATTCGCTGGCTAAAAGGCTGAAATTTTTAGAGACGGTTATTGACGGGTTGGGGTTAAAAGGCATCCGCTGCGTGCATTTACGGGCCGAAGATGCCGGCAGAGACCCGCAGCATCGTGAAAAATATGATCTGGTAACGGCGAGGGCCGTGGCCAGACTCAGCGTTTTGGCTGAATACTGCCTGCCCTTAGTCAAAACAGGCGGCAGCTTTATTGCTCTGAAGGGCAGCAAATATCAGGAAGAAATCGCTGCTGCCGGTAAAGCGCTGCAGCTTTTAGGCGGGCGTCTGGTAAGCGCTGAAGCCGTAAAACTTCCAGGACTGGATGATGGACGTGCTATTGTGAAAATAGCCAAGCTGAAAACTACTCCTAAAGCGTATCCGCGTAAAGCGGGTTTACCTGACAAACAGCCCCTGGAATAAATAGTGGAGGTTAAGTTTATGACAGTTGATGATGGATTTTCTGTTTTAGAAGCAGGACGTACGGAAATGGGGACTAAGCACAGCAGCAAAGCGATTGAGGTCGTGCGGGTGCCTGTGGCTAAGGTCATACCTAATCCCTATCAGCCGCGCAAAACCTTTGATGAAGAAGGTCTGCAGGATCTGGCAGCTTCGATTGCCCAATATGGCGTTTTACAGCCGCTTTTAGTTGCGCCTATGGAAGATGGCAGCGGCAATTATCTGCTTATTGCCGGCGAGCGGCGGCTGCGCGCTTCCAAAATGGCGGCACTGGGTGAGATCCCTGTTATTATCAGTGATTATACTCAGCAGCAGATAGCGGAGATCGCTTTGATCGAAAACCTGCAGCGTGAAGATCTGCATTATTTGGAAGAAGCCGAAGGCTACGAAATGCTGATGAACGAATTCCATCTGACCCAGGACTCTATGGCTGCCAGAGTTGGTAAAAAGCAGTCTACTATTGCTAATAAGCTGCGTTTGCTGCGTTTGCCGCAGGCTGTGCGTGAAGCTCTGCGCAAAAACGGACTGACGGAACGGCATGCCAGAGTTTTGCTTAAATTGCCGACAGAAGCAGAGCAGCTGCAGATCGTAGAAGCGATTGTAAAAAATAATCTCAGTGTGCGGCAGACAGAAGAATATGTCAAAAAATATCTGGAAGCCGGAGCAGGAGAAGTAACGCCTAAGAAAAAACGGCTGGTGATCGTTAATGATGTGCGTATTTATCTGAACAGCATCAAGCAAATCGTTTCTACGATCAAAGATGTCGGTATTCCCGTATCGATGGAACAGGATGTTGAAGACGGCGATGTGCTGGTGACTTTAAGAATCCGCAATACAAAGAAACCCAAAGAACCGCGGTTATTCTGATTAAAAAAGCAGATGTTCATTTTGAACATCTGCTTTTTGTATGTCAGTGTTTATTTATAATATATGAATTTTATAAAACATATTGACCACCAATAAATTATAAATAATAGATAGGGAACAAGCAATAGTTTTTCTGTTTTTGAAAATCCTTTAAAAAGAACACTGATTATAAGGATTGTGCCGACAGCACTTATTAACTGGAAGGCTGCAATAAGGTAAAAATTGGTTATAGTGAACATATATAACCATAAATGTACAAACATACCAATTGATAAAGCAAGAAAAATTTGAATCACTTTTTTAAAAAGATTGTTATAGGGATTTTTTAATGCAGTAACTACTACGGAGAAAGGGAAAAATAGTAATGATAAAAGAAAAAATTCATGCCTAAATAAAAATTTGTTGTTCATATTAACTTCCTTTCCGTTTATTTGATTTTATACAATTATATTTCCATTTTCATCAGCTTGCTGACTGGCAGCAAGTATACCTTCTACTAAACCAATAATGGGAGGAATGAAGGTCCAGCAAAATATTGCATATACTATACCAATTAAAATTTTGTGTGCGTAAAATTTGTGTATACCAAATCCACCTAAAAGTATTGCAAATAATATATAAGATGTTTTGTTAACAAGAACTCCATTTTTTGTATTGTTATAATTACGAACATCTTTTTTGGTTATAATAATTTTTTCTTCATTAGAGAAAACATCAACGAGAGTACCTGGTTCAGGGTAAAATGTTAATGAGTCTTGTTTTACTTCTTTCAATGTACCGTTATCCATACCAATTATAACAATACCGTTTTCAACTTTAATTATTTTTGCCATTATATATCAGCTCCCAATTAAGAATTTCTTTATTAAATATGTGTAAAAAATTGAAAAGATTACTTTATTCTGAGAAACAATACTATAACAATACTTTAACACGATATGTTTTAAAAATAAATTAAATAATAATAAAGAAAACGTTTTGTTTCAATAAACTTCTTTCTTTCATATATATGATAATATTTATTAAAAAAAGGTGTTTATGATGAGTTTTGCAGAACGTTTACAGGAATTACGAGAAGATAAAGCTATATCCAGAAAAGAATTGGCTAAAATATTGAATATAACGATCAGTGCTCTGGGTATGTATGAAAGAGGGCATAGGGAGCCTAATATAGAAATGCTGATAAAATTAGCAGATTATTTTAATGTTTCTTTGGATTTTCTCGTTGATCGTGCTTTTAATAAAATCAATACAAAAGAAATATTAGATGCATTAAAGATAAAAAAGAGTATTGAGGCTTTACCTAATGATTCTAAAATGATAGTGGAGTATATATTAAAATTGAATAAGGATAATAACGAAAAGTCGTAACAACATTATAAATTGTTGTTACGACCTTTTTTATAAGAATATTTCTGTACAAATCCGGCGGATGTAGTAAAATAGAAACAAGGTGACAGGAGAATAAGGGAGGGGTAATTCTATGGATTATAATGAAGTTTTACAAACAGCACGTACAAAGATCGGTACTAAATGTAAGGCTTGCCCGGTCTGCAACGGCGTAGCCTGCAGAAATACGATGCCGGGACCAGGAGCCAAGGGTGTAGGCGATACGGCTATCCGTAATTATCAGGAATGGCAGGAGATCCGTGTCAATATGGATACGCTGTGTGCAAAAAAGCAGATCGATACCAGTCTGGAGCTGTTTGGCAAGCAGTTTAGCTATCCTTTTTTTGCAGGTCCCGTCGGAGCGGTGGCAATGCATTACAGCGATGCTTATAGTGACGTGACTTATAATGAGGTGCTGGTGTCGGCCTGTGCAGAAAATGGTATTGCCGCTTTTACAGGCGACGGGCTGGACAGCAGCGTGATGGTGGCGGCAACACAGGCTATCAGCGCTGTCAATGGACAGGGTATTCCTACAGTTAAACCCTGGAACCTGGAAACGATTCAGGAAAAGCTGGCGCTGGTACGGCAGGCAGGAGCCTTCGCCGTAGCTATGGATATTGATGCGGCAGGGTTGCCGTTTTTGCAGAATATGACGCCGCCGGCAGGCAGCAAATCTGTTGAAGAACTGGCAGAGATCGCACACATGGCTGGAGTACCGTTTATCGTCAAAGGTATTATGACGGCCAAAGCGGCTTTAAAAGCGCAGCAGGCCGGCGCGCAGGCCATCATTGTTTCTAATCATGGCGGACGCGTGCTGGACCAGTGTGCCGCAACGGCAGAAGTATTGCCGGAGATCGCCGCGGCAGTAGACGGAAAAATGAAAATTATTGTGGATGGCGGTATCCGCAGTGGCGTGGATATTTTTAAAGCACTGGCCTTAGGAGCCGCCTCTGTCGTTATAGCCAGACCTTTTGTGACGGCTGTTTTTGGCGGCGGTAAAGAAGGGGTCAGGATATACATCGAAAAGCTGGCTGCTGAACTGAAAGATACCATGGCGATGTGTGGGGCGTTTTCTCTGCGTGAGATAACTGCTGAGATGGTGCGCCATAATTAACGGTTCATCGAGGCAGAGGCATTGTCAAGAGGATGTTTCACGTGAAACATCCTCTTTTTACTAATAACAGAAGCGAACAGAGGAAAGCATAATGGAAATAATAAAAATCACAGAACGGGAAACGGAACTGCTGGAAGCATTGGTACTTATTTGGGAAGATTCGGTGCGTCAGACCCATACTTTTCTGAAAGAAGCTGATATTGAAGCCTTACGACCGCTGGTGCGTCAGGGTCTGGAATTTATTCCGGAATTGTGGGTGCTGAAAGCTGCGGACAATGTTTATAAAGGCTTCATGGGTATCGATGGGAAAAAACTGGAAATGCTCTTTATTGAAAGCAGTATGCGGGGGCAGGGCGGGGGTTCAAAATTGTTAGGCCACGCTGTCAGCAGGCTTGGCGTTACAGAAGTAGATGTTAACGAGCAGAATCCTCAGGCCTATGGTTTTTATCAAAAGTACGGCTTTAAAAAATATGCGCGCTCGGAGCTGGATGGACAGGGGAAGCCGTTTCCAATTTTGCATCTCAGGTGTCTGCCAGGGCAAGGGCAGAAATAATAAAGAAGGAAGGTAGAGATTGATGAAATTTCAGGCAGCATTGCTGGTTGTGGCCGATATGGAGCGCTCAGTCAAATTCTATAAAGAGGTTTTAGGACTGAGAGTTACTATGGATCTGGGTGCGAATGTTACGTTGACAGGCGGAGTGGCTTTGCAGACTCAGGAAAGCTGGTGTGAATTTATCAGTAAGGATGCTCAAAGTATAAATTTTGGCGGTAATGCTGCGGAACTGTACTTTGAAGAAGATGCTTTTGATGAGTTCCTCGAGAAACTGGCAGCAATTAAAGGACTTGTTTATGTTCATCCTGTGCGGGAGCACAGCTGGGGTCAACGGGTGGTCCGTTTTTACGATCCGGACAGGCATATTCTGGAGGTCGGCGAAAACATGAAGTCTGTCTGCAGAAGATTTCTTGACAGTGGTATGACAGTAGAAGCGGCTGCGAGAAGAATGGATGTCCCGGAAAAATTTATTCGTGCCTGTACGAGATAAAACTGGAAGGTGAATAGAGGATGTTAACAATAGAAATATTGCCGATGGAAAAAGTTGGTGCCTTGAAGCCTATGCTAATGGAGCTGGCCGACCACCACAATCAGGTCGCTGTAAATTTTCAGGGGCTATATCCTCTGCTAAATATTGACGAAAAGATACAAATTCTGCAGCAGGGTATCGGAGCAGGGAATACTGTTGCCGCTATTCTGAGCGATGGAAGTAACTGGCAGGGTTTTTGCGTTTTTTCACATACTGGCGGCTGCGGCAGTATCGACTAGCTTTATATCAGACAAGCGCTGCGCGGACAGGGCGCCGGTAAATTGCTGATGCAGTGGATGCTGGAGCAGCTGGGACAGCTGCGGCTTACTTTGTTAGAGCTGAAGGTGGTTGTGGGCAATGAACAGGCTGTCCGTTTTTATGAACAATATGGTTTTACTGCCAGGACGGTGACTTTGGCTAAAAGAATCTAACAGCTATTGTTGTTTGCAGAAAAACAATGGTAAATAACGAAAATGGAGTGGCGGGCTGATGAAAGCTAAAAGGACAGTGCCGTTCTTAATAACTGAGCGGCTGGAATTTTCTCTGCTGGAGCCTGATGATCTGGCGGAGCTGGAAATACTGCTGGGCGATCCGGAGGTCATGTATGCCTGGGAGCATGGCTTTACTAAGGCGGAGGTACAGGACTGGCTGAAAGAAAATCTTCGCCGTTATGCCGCAGATGGTTATAGTTACTGGGCTGTACGATTAAAAAGTGATGGCAGCTTTGTTGGTGTGATGGGAATTTTGAAGGAGCAGGCAGCAGGAGAAGACCACATTGGGATAGGTTATATTCTGCACAGGAAATACTGGCGGCAGGGGTATGCAGGAGAAGGCGCAGCGGCTTTGTGTCAATATGCTTTTCATAAAATGCAGCTGCAAACGTTGACGGCGCAGATCAGAACGAATAATTTTGCCTCACAGCATGTTGCTGAAAAACTGGGCCTGAAAGTAAAACGCAGGTTTATAAAAAGCTACCGCAGTCAGGAAATGCCGCATTTTCTTTATACCATTGAACGTGACATTTGGCTGCAGGACGCACCTGACAGCCTGGCTGTGCTGCTGGTGACAGAAGCGAAAAAAGATTTTTTACAATTACTGCTTTTGGGCGACGAAGATGAGAAAATGCTGGATAAGTATCTGGAACGGGGAGAGCTGTTCGCTTTATATAAGTGCGGTCTGAAAGCAACGGTTGTCGTAACCAGGGAAAAGAAGACGGTATTTGAAGTTAAAAATCTGGCAGTCTGGCCGCAGGAGCAGCGCCGGGGCTATGGACGTTTTTTAGTGACAGAAATGTGCCGTTTGTATAGCCGCTGTGGAACAAAAATGCTGGTCGGCACAGGTGATGTCCCCTGGACGTTGCATTTTTATGAAGCCTGTGGATTTAAGAGAAGCTACATTGTAAAAGACTTTTTTACAGATAATTATCCTCAGCCAATTTTTGAAAATGGCAGACAGTTAAAAGATATGATTTATCTGGAACGGTCTTTAAAGACGGTGTGACTGATGAAAGAGTAGGAGCGATATGAAAAGTTTTAGCATTATCAGAGCAGAGGCAGAGGATTTAGAAAGCATTTTGCAATTACAATATTTGGCATATCGGAGTGAGGCCCTGCTATTGGGGGATGAGGATATTCCTCCGCTTAGGCAAACTCTGGCTGAAGTACAGCAAGAATTTGCACGGGGCGTGATTTTAAAACTTGTCGATCCGACAGGCAGAATAATCGGTTCGATTCGCGCACAGAAGCAGGAAGACAGTGTATATATTGGGAAATTGATGGTGCATCCTGCCTATCAGAGGCAGGGGTTAGGCAGCCGCTTGCTGCAGGAGATTGAGCGTACTGTTGTGGGAAGGCGCTATGAGCTTTTTACGAGCAGCAGGAGTATGAGGAATTTACTGCTGTATGAAAAGGCTGGTTATAAGAGTTTTAAAGAACAACAGGCAGGTGAAAGTTTGACGCTGGTATTTTTGCAAAAATATGTGACAGACTTTGCAAGATGATATATAGACCAAATGAACCGCAGGCAAAAAAAAGAGATGTTTCACGTGAAACATCTCTTTTTGCTTTATGCAGTTATCTGGTAACCGTTGGTGCTTAAGGCCGTAACGGTTTTGTCTAAGTGAGCCGCCTTGATCAGGATATAGTCGGTATTATATGTAGAAACGGCAAAAATACTGATACCGGCTTCTGCCAGCAGGCCGGAAATTTTAGCGAGGATACCTACCAAACCAAAATCAAGTGTGCCGCAGATCTTCAGGGCGCGCCAGCCGCGTTCGCATTGCAGCACTGCCGCAGGAAGATCGGCTTCGGGGCAGACCAGTGAAAGTTCATCAGCTGTTTTGCTGAAAAAATATAAGGGCAGCTGCCAGTTTATCTGTGAGGTATCCTGCAGCTGGCATACGGCAAAGGTCTGAGGTAAAAGCTGTAATTGCATACAAAGACTTCCTTCCATATGATCTTAACTTAAGTATAAACAGTTCAGACGATTACTGCAAATTTATTCGTCAGTAAAGACCTGCCGGGCAACGGCAACAGCATTCAAGACCTTGGGGAAGCCTGTGTAGGGGATGCAGTGCAGCAAAGCTTCAAGGATTTTTTCTTTTTTTACGCCGACATGTAATGCTGCCCGGATATGTACCCGGAGCTGCGCTTCACAGCCGCCGGACGTTAAAAGGCTTACCAGTGTCAGCAGTTCCCGTTCCTGCAGGCTGAGACCGGGGCGGGCATAGATTTGGCCAAAAGCGAATTCTACGATATAGCGACCCAGATCAGGGGCGATATCGTTTAGACTTTCGATGACCTTGACACCTGCCGCACCGTCGATTTCCTTTAAGTTCTGCATTCCTGTTGTAAAATGAGTATCAGACATTTACTTTCACCTCCAAAATGATTACAATTGAAGTATAAGTTTTAGACTATACTCTAAGTCAAGGGCTGAGGATAAAAAATGAAAATCGGTGCATTTGCTGAATTAACAGGCATCAGTGCCTATACCTTAAGGTATTATGAAAAAAAGGGCTTACTGATTGTGCAGCGTGATCAAAACGGCTGCCGCAATTATAGGGAAGCGGATAAGGAATGGGTACAGTTTTTATGTAAATTAAAAGCAACCGGGATGCTGCTGCGTGATATAAAAAGCTATGCCCAATTGCGTTATGCAGGGGCCGGCACTATTGCTGAACGCTTAGAGCTGCTGCTTGCTCATCAGGAGTTCGTGGCGGGAGAAGTAAAAAAATGGCAGCAGTACAGCGAAAATCTGCAGGATAAAATAAACGTGTACCGGCAGCAGCTATCGCAGCAGGACGGGGAGCAGGTATTGAAATAACAGGATGCGTATGTTATAATGACGGCAATTAAAAAGTAGAGAGCTTAATTCTTTGTCACCGGATAAAGAAAATAACTAAGTGTCCAAGTTTACGCCGTAGGTCTGGAAGGTGTAGATTTGGACACTTTTTTACTGAGGGAGCAGGCAGATGATAAAAATTTATAATTATTTATGTGCAGAGGCAAAAAGGATCAGAGAGCAGGTTTTTGTGGAAGAACAGGGCTTTGAAAATGAATTTGACGAGCTTGATGCACAGGTATCGCATGCGGTTTTATTTATAGAGGGACAGGCTGTTGCCACAGGCAGGTTACTGCCGGGAGAGCAGCAGGGCGAATTTGTCATTGGCCGGGTAGCTGTTTTGCAGGAGTATCGGGGCAGACATTTAGGGGAACAGATCATGCTGGCTTTGGAAGAAGAAGCTCGCAGAGCGGGTGGAAAGAAAATAAGCCTGTCAGCTCAGTGCCGTGCCAGCGGTTTTTATCAGACTTTAGGGTATGCGGAACGGGGCGCGGTATATTTAGATGAATTTTGTCCGCATATTTTGATGGAAAAGGTTTTGTAAAGTAAAACGCATATCTAAATAAAATTCCGGTAAAGCAGATTTTTATTGAATATGTGGATAAAGCTGTGGGTTCTGTTGATAAAAAAACGCCGGAAGTTAGCGGCTCAGGCCGCTGCCGGCAGCCTTCGAGCTATAGACAGCACGGGCAGCCTCAGTTTTAGCTGTGATGTTTCACGTGAAACATTTTTAGGAAAAGAGCTTTGAAAATACTTAAAAAGGGAAAGAAAGTGAGTGATTTTTAGTTTTTACTATAGGTGAAACACATAATTTGTGATAAAATGGGAAACAGATGAAATGAAAATATTTTATTTGGAAGATAGTAAGGGTGAGGTGAAGATTTTGGTTAAGGTTATCGCTATTGCCAACCAAAAAGGCGGTGTCGGCAAAACTACGACGACTGTTAATTTAGCTGCCTGTCTGGCACAAAAAGGACGCAAGGTTTTATTGATAGATTCCGATCCGCAGGGCAATTCTACCAGTGGTTTGGGCTTTGATAAGCGTGATATCAAAAAGTGTATCTATGATACGCTGATCGACGATGTACCAATGAAGGAACTGATCATGCGCAGCGCTTATGAAAATTTGGACGTGCTGCCGGCGACGATCCAGCTGGCGGGAGCAGAGATCGAGCTGGTAAGCCTGATGAACAGGGAAGGACGCCTGAAGCGGGCTTTGGAACGGGTCAAGCATGACTATGATTATGTATTGATCGATTGTCCGCCGTCTTTGGGGCTGTTGACGATCAATGCGCTGACGGCGGCCAGTTCAGTGCTGATTCCGATCCAGTGCGAGTTTTATGCGCTGGAAGGCGTCAGCCAGCTGATGAACACTATTAAATTAGTACAGCGGAACCTTAATCCGGCCTTGAAGCTGGAAGGCGTAGTAATGACGATGTATGACGCACGGACCAATTTATCTACAGACGTCGTTGACGAAGTAAAAAAATATTTTGAAACAAAAATGTACAATACTATTATCCCCCGCAATGTACGACTGAGTGAGGCTCCCAGCCACGGGCAGCCGGTCATTGTCTACGATCCAAAATCTAAAGGAGCAATGGTTTACCAGGAGCTGGCGCGGGAGGTGATCGGTGATGAATAAAAAAGGTCTGGGTAAAGGTCTTGGCGCAATTTTTGGCGAGGCGGCGGGCCCGGTCGATACCGTTGTAGAACCTGTACGCAGCGATGAAGAGAAACAGGAGCTGCTGCTGAAAGATATCGTTCCTAATCCGCATCAGCCGCGTCAGGTTTTCGATGCAGAGAAACTGGCGGAATTAGTTGAATCTATCAAGCTGCATGGGGTCATCCAGCCACTGGTGGTACGTAAACACGGCCGTAAGTATGAGATCGTCGCCGGTGAACGCCGCTGGCGTGCTTCGAAGGAAGCCAAGCTGAAAACGGTGCCGGTGATCATTCGCGATTATGACGACGCAACGATGATGGAAATAGCGCTGGTCGAAAATATCCAGCGGCATGATCTTAATCCTGTAGAAGAAGCAGAAGGCATCAAACGTCTGATGACTGAGTGCAAGCTGACGCAGGAAGAGGCTGCTAA
>ENA-OWPN01001728-OWPN01001728.1-human-gut-metagenome-genome-assembly--contig:-NODE-1728-length-17300-cov-2.976689_pt1 | contig 17300 bp, 19 predicted proteins | sample MGYA00248266_ERZ651850 | MGnify/ENA primary metagenome ERZ651850 (study PRJEB26924, sample SAMEA4378296) | human gut metagenome | biome: human gut; feature: human-associated habitat; material: faeces... | reverse complement strand
GCAATGCCGAACCAGCCACCACACAGGCCGATCAGTGTTCCGGCGATGATGCCGACAATCAAACGAATAAGCAATCCCAGTTGTTTCACGTATTTTTTCTCCTCTTTTTTTTGCAGTATAGCTATTACTATACCAGATTGCTGCAATCTTCGCAAGTCGACAGCCTTGTAAGGAAAAAATTAAAATACCCCTTGACAATCGTGCAGCCAAAGGCTAATATAATAACATATTGCAAAAGGTGATGAACGGGTAAAGTAATAGCAATATAATTAAACAGACCACAAATGCGAAGAAGGGAACAGTACCCGCGCAGTTGGCGTTTTCAGAGAGCTGTCGGTTGGTGTAAGACAGCGTCAGGAAACGGTGAAACTCGCCCGGGAGCGGTCCGCTGAAAGCCATCCGGCCGGTAGGAGGGAACGGATGCCCACCGTTACAGGGGCGGCGTATTGTTTGATGCGCGCTGAGTGGCCGTATTTTGTGCGGCAACAAGAGTGGTACCGCGGAGTAATGCTTCGTCTCTTAATTTTGATTAAGGGACGAAGCTTTTTTTGTCCCTGTACACCCAAAGACAAGAAAGTGAGGACAAGAACATGGCAAGAACCATCCGAATTTTTGACACGACGCTGCGTGACGGTGAGCAGTCTCCCGGCTGCAGCATGAACCTGAACGAAAAAATCGAGGTTGCCAAGCAGCTGGAGGCTTTGAAGGTAGATATTATTGAAGCAGGTTTTGCGGCCTCCTCGCCCGGCGATGCGGCGGCAATTGCAGCGATTGCAGATATTGTGCATGGCTCGACCATCTGTTCGTTGGCGCGCTGTGTGGAAAAAGATATCGACGCGGCTTGGAATTCCATTCGCCGTGCGGACTCCGCTCGCATCCATACTTTCCTTGCCACTTCCCCGGTGCACATGGAATACAAACTGAAGATGACGCCCGATGAGGTTATTGAATCGGTGGCGCACAATGTGGCATACGCGAAGAAGTACTGTGAGGATGTAGAGTTCTCCGCCGAGGATGCCTGCCGCTCGGATATGGACTTTCTGTGCCGCGTGTTTGAGGCCGCTATCAAGGCCGGTGCAACGACGCTGAACATTCCGGACACGGTTGGTTATATGGTTCCCGAGGAGTATGCGGCCCGCATCCGCTATCTGTGCGAGCATACCGAGGGTATCGAGAACGTCATTCTCTCCTGCCATATGCATAACGATCTCGGCATGGCGGTAGCAAACTCTCTGGCCGGTGTGGAAGCGGGTATTAATCAGATCGAATGCACGATAAACGGTATTGGTGAGCGTGCGGGTAACGCCTCGATGGAAGAGTGCGTTATGGCGCTCAACACCCGTAAGGATCTGTTCGGCGTGCAGTGTAACATCGACACCCATCAGATCTATCGTGCAAGCCGCATGATTCAGACGATCACCGGTGTTTCGGTCGCGCCCACCAAGCCGATTGTCGGCGCCAATGCCTTTGCGCATGAGGCGGGCATTCATCAGCACGGCGTGATGGCCAACAAGGAGACTTATGAGATCATGACGCCCGAATCGGTTGGCATTCCGAAGAATGCCATTGTGCTGGGCAAGCATTCCGGCCGCCATGCGTTTGAAGAGCGTCTGCGTGAGCTGGGCTATACGCTGGATAAGGAAAAACTTGACAAGACCTTTGAAAAGTTCAAGGCGCTGGCTGACAAGAAAAAGGTCATTAAGGATCGCGATCTGGAAGCACTGGTCGGCGCGGTGCCGGTTTCCGGCGAGGAGCGCTATACGCTGGACCGCTTTGTCATCAATTCCGGCAATACTATTACCTCGACGGCGGTTATTCGTGTTAAGAAGGGTGACGAGACATTCGAGCGCGCCGCGGTTTCCGACGGCCCGATCAACGCCGCATTCCGCGCTATCAATAAAATTGTCGGCAAGGATGTGGAGCTGGAGGATTACACGCTGCGCTCCATGACCGACGGCGAGGACGCGCAGGCGGAAGCGATTGTTAAGATCAGCATCGACGGCAGCGAGATTGTCACCGGCCGCGGCGTATCGACTGACGTTATTGAGGCATCTATTAAGGCCTACATCAACGGCATCAACAAGTATTTCATTGACTGAGGGCAGGAGGAAACAACCGTTATGGGTATGACAATGACGCAAAAAATCCTCGCAAAACACGCGGGGCTGGACAGCGTTTGCGCCGGACAGCTGATTGAGGCGAATGTTGATTTGACGCTCGCCAACGACATCACCGGTCCGGTTGCGATTCGTGAGATGGAAAAGGCGGGCTTTGATAAAGTGTTCGACAACACCAAAATCGCACTCGTCATGGATCATTTTGCGCCGAATAAAGATATCAAATCCGCCGAGCAGTGCCTGACTTGCCGTGAGTTTTCCAAGAAACATGGCATTGTCAACTTTTTTGACGTCGGCAGCATGGGCATCGAGCATGCGCTGCTGCCCGAAAAAGGTCTGACCGCTCCGGGTGAGCTGATTATCGGCGCGGACAGCCACACCTGCACCTACGGCGCGCTCGGCGCGTTCTCGACCGGCGTCGGCTCGACCGACCTCGCGGCCGGCATGGCGACGGGCAAAGCGTGGTTTAAGGTGCCCAGTGCAATCAAGTTTGTGCTGACCGGTAAACTCAGCCCGTGGGTGTCCGGCAAGGATGTCATCCTGCATATCATCGGTCAAATTGGCGTGGACGGCGCGCTGTACAAGTCGATGGAGTTTGTCGGCGAGGGTGTCTCGTCTCTCTCGATGGATGACCGCTTCACTATTTGCAACATGGCGATTGAAGCAGGTGCGAAAAACGGCATTTTCCCGGTCGACGACAAGACCATGACGTACATCAAGGACCGTGTAAACCGTGATATCACGGTATTCGAGGCCGACGAGGACGCGGAGTATGAGCAGGTCATTGAAATTGACCTGTCTGCGCTTCGTCCGACGATTGCCTGCCCGCATCTGCCGGAAAACACTAAAACAATTGACGAGCTGGGACATATCGAGATTCAGCAGTCGGTCATCGGCTCGTGCACCAACGGGCGCATCGACGATATGCGCGTTGCAGCGGAGATTCTCAAGGGCCGTCATGTCAACCCGAACGTGCGCACCATCATTATCCCCGCTACACAGGAGGTTTATCTCCAGTGCATCGAGGAGGGCCTCGCTAAGATATTCGTTCAAGCGGGTGCTATCGTTTCCACTCCCACCTGCGGCCCATGTCTGGGTGGTCATATGGGTATTCTGGCGCACGGCGAAAAGTCGGTTTCGACCACGAACCGTAACTTTGTCGGCCGTATGGGCCATATTACCTCGGAAATCTATCTGGCGAGCCCGGCGGTCGCGGCGGCAAGTGCTGTTGCGGGCTATATCTGCGCGCCTGACGACCTGAAGTAAGGGAGGAAACAGCACAATGAACGCAAAAGGCAGAGTTTTCAAATACGGGGATAACGTCGATACCGACGTTATTATTCCCGCACGTTACTTAAATATTGCAGACCCCAAGGAATTAGCGACCCATGCGATGGAGGACATCGACGCGGACTTCGTCAAAAAGATGCAGCCGGGCGACATCGTCGTGGCAACGCGCAACTTCGGCTGCGGCTCGTCGCGCGAACATGCGCCGCTGGTGCTCAAAGAAAATGGCGTTTCCTGCGTGATTGCCGCGTCGTTTGCGCGTATCTTCTACCGCAACGCCATCAACATCGGCCTGCCGATTTTGGAGTGCGAGGCAGCGGCAAACGGCATTGATGATGGCGACACGGTTTCGGTCAACTTTGACACCGGCGTTATCACCAACGAGACCAAGGGCGAAAGCTATCAGGCGGCCGCTTTCCCACCGTTTATCCAGAGCATTATCAAGGCGGGCGGTTTGCTCAAGTCGCTCAAGGAAAGAGGGGAATAAGCCATGCAGTACAATATTGCGGTTGTTAAGGGCGACGGTATCGGTCCGGAAATCGTCACCGAGGCGATGAAGGTGCTTGATAAGGTCGGCGAGAAGTTCGGCCATCAGTTCAACTACACCGAGGTGCTCGCGGGCGGCTGTTCGATTGATGCCAACGGCATCCCGCTGACCGAGGAAACCATTGCAATCTGCAAAAACGCGGATTCCGTGCTGCTCGGCGCGGTGGGCGGCCCGAAGTGGGACGAAGTTCCCTCGGAAAAGCGCCCGGAAAAGGCGCTGCTCGGTCTGCGTGCAGCGCTCGGCCTGTTCGTGAACCTGCGTCCTGCGCAGATGCACAAAGCGCTGTCGGATGCGTGCCCGATTAAGCCCGAAATCATCGGGGACGGCTTTGATATTCTTGTTTGCCGCGAGTTGACCGGCGACGTGTACTTCGGCAAGCATTATCGCCGTGAAAGCGAAAAAGGCTGGGGCGAGGTCGGCGCGGACGACATGAACTATTCGGTTTATGAAATTGAGCGCATCGGCCGCCGCGCTTTTGAGATGGCGATGAAGCGGAATAAGAAGGTCTGCTCGGTCGATAAGGCGAATGTGCTGGAAACCAGCCGCGTCTGGCGCGAAACCATGCACCGCATTAAGGACGAATATCCCGAAGTCGAATACTCGGATATGTATGTGGACAACTGCGCGATGCAGCTCGTACGCAACCCGGGCCAGTTCGACGTGATTGTGACCGGCAACCTGTTCGGCGATATCCTGTCGGACGAGGCTTCCATGATTACCGGGTCGATTGGCATGCTGCCCTCGGCTTCGATGAATGAAACTGGTAAGGGGATGTATGAGCCGATTCACGGCTCCGCACCCGATATCGCCGGCAAGGGTATCGCCAACCCGATTGCAACCATCCTGTCCTGTGCAATGATGCTGCGCTATTCCTTTGGCTTAAAGGATGAGGCGGATGCAATTGAGAACGCGGTCGAAAATGTGCTCGATGCGGGTCATCGCACTGCGGACATCGCTGCCAAGGGAGAAAAAGTGCTTTCCACCAGCGAAATGGGTGAACTTATCCGCGCACAGATTTAATATTGAAAAAAAGGACACGGCAAACGGGTTAAGCCCCATAGGTACACAATGTGAACCTATGGGGCTTAACGCCGTGTATGGGAGAACTTAGGGTTTGTGGAGCGCCACAGGCCCTAATTCTTTATTGGGATAGGAAACCATCAGCTCTCGCAAGGTGATAATTTTTCTGCCTACGGACTGCGGCATATGGGTTGCGGAGAATCAATTAGACAGTATTTGCAAGGGCAAAATATATTAGTGGCTTTTCACGCTGACTTGTGGTATGTTGTCTTGCTACAAGGAGGTAGGACACATGAATAACACTTTGAATCAGCTCTATAATAGATTTTATACATCACTGCCCATGGAAGAGTCTGAACAGGAGATTAAAACTTGCCACCGGCAGCTCATCGAGCGATTGGAAAAACCAGAGCGGAAGTTGATACTGCGGATCATGGACGCACAGAACCTGATTACAGAAACACGCTCAGTGGACAGTTTTCTCTGCGGATTCAAATTGGCGTGGGAACTGGCATACGAATTGGATCACTTTGAAATAATCAGGCATCCATCACCAGCAGAGGAAGGTGAGACGGATGCCTGATTTTTATGTGGACAGAATCGCGGTCTGCCCTGGGAAAACAAAGTCGGGCTGAGGTAAAGAAGCACATATGGAACGCACATGATTCTTCAATCTGCACCTGTTTCCTGGGCCTTCATGGTCATAGCAACCACGGTGGTAAAAATCGCGCTTGCAATACCTGAGACAATGGAGGTCATCCAGACCCCGTCCAGCTGCCATATGGGCGTGAGGAGGGCCAGAGACACAATGGGGAACACCAGCGTCCCAAACAACGAGGTAAGCAGAGATCGGACCGGCCGCTCCAGTGCGGTAAAAAAGGAGGAAAAGCACATATCCGCCCACCCGATCAGATAGGAAAAGGAAAAGATATTCATACCGGCGACGCTGAGGGCGAGAAGCTCTGTATCTTCGGGCTTCACAAAAAGGGGCGCTACATACCGGCCAGCAAATCGCATGAACAGTAGCGCCAGAACAGAGAGAACAGCTGCCCCCAAAAGAAGCCGCATGAACAAGGCCTTTACCTTTCCAGGCAGCCCGGCCCCGTGGCAATAGCTGATGGCGGGCTGCATGGCGTCACACATGCCGAACACCAGCATCCCCACGATGCTGTCCACATACAAAATGACGGAGAAGGCCGCCACGCCCGTGGTGCCGCCGTATCGGAGCAGGAAAAAGTTGTAGGCCAGGGACATCACCGACATGGCGATGTTGCTGAAGAATTCGCTGGAGCCGTTGGCGAGAATCGGGGCAAAGGCAACGGCGGGAACCCGGCCCGATGTGTAGTAGAGATCCAGCCGCTTGTTTCGAAACAGCCAGAGGCTGACCACAGAGCCCAGGGTCATGGACAGACAGCTGGTAAAGGCGGCAGCCCAGACCCCCTGCCGGAATATACCGATCAGCAGCCCGTCCAGCACCACATTCAATACCTGGGAGCCAACGCCCAGCCACATGCTCGCCTTCATTCTGCCGCAGACCCGCAGGAAGTTGTCCGTGGCAAAGAAGATGGGCACCAGAGGAGCAAACAGGGCATACATCCGCACATAGGTGACGCCGTAGGCGATGGCCTGCTCCGTGGCACCGGGGGCCAGCAGGCGGACCAGGGGGCGGGCAAACATGAGGCCCAGAATCCCGATGAGGATGGACAGTAGCGCGATGACCTTTACGGTGAAGGAAAAGACCCGGGAGGCCTCTTCCCGGCTGTTCTCTCCCAGTAGCACGGATATGCGCACCGACGCCCCCACAGCGATCATGTTGGAAAAGGCAAATACCATCATGAGGGCGGGCGTTACAATATTGACCGACGCCAGTGCGTCCTGGCCAATGAATCGCCCCACAAACAGCCCGTCGGCTATCTGATACAGCGCCCCGAATACCATGGAGATCATGGATGGAATGGCACAGCGGAAAAAGAGTTTTGTGGGTGGGAGCTTGAGAAAAATCGCTGAATCCATAGGTTCCTCCTAAAAAAAGAACCCGGCTATTACCATGTAATAACCGAGCTCACTCGACACCTTATCTAACAGACGGTCTGCAAGCCAATTGCTTACGAGCCTCTACCCTACGGGGATACTGTCCTCCGGTGACCTTATTTTTGCGTATTTTACTATACCTGCAGTTGTTTGTCAATCTCATACCACATGGTTTAGAGAACCCTTTGGAATATAATATGGGCACAAAAAGTCGAATTAACAATACAGAAACAATTCCGAAACACAGCACAAACAGAGCCATGATATGGTATACTCACGATATGACAATCGCTTACAGGAGGAATTGCTATGATCCAGATCCTGGTGTTGGAGGACGATGTCGTCCTCAATAAAAGCGTCTGCACCTATCTAAACGACAGCGGCTTTTCTGCCAAAGGCTTCCTCAACGCCAACGACGCGTATGACGCCATGAGCGGCGGCCTGTTTGACCTGATTATCTCAGATATTATGATGCCGGGGATTGACGGCTTTGAATTTGCCGAAACTGTCCGGAGCATCAACCAGCGGATTCCCATTCTGTTTATGTCAGCCCGTGATGATCTGCCCGCCAAGCAGAAGGGATTCCGGTTGGGAATTGATGATTACATGGTCAAGCCGGTGGATTTTGAGGAATTGCTGCTACGAGTGCGGGCATTGCTGCGCCGGGCGAACATTGAAATGGAAAAGAAACTGACGGTGGGCAATCTGACCTTGGACGGCGATGGCATGACCGCCGAAGTGAACGGCGAGGAAGTCCCCGTGACACCCCGTGAATTCAACATCCTGTTCAAACTGCTGTCCTATCCCAAAAAAATTTTTTCCCGCGCCCAGCTCATGGACGAGTTCTGGGAGGTGGACACAGACGCCAGCCTGCGTTCGGTGGATGTCTATGTGACCAAGCTGCGGGACAAATTCTCCCTATGCGACGGGTTTGAGATCAAAACCGTCCGTGGCGTTGGCTACAAGGCGGTGCTGAAATGAAAAAGGGCAAAAGCGAATCCCGATTTCCTGCCTCTATCTTCATCGTTTATCTGATCGTGCTTTTGGCCATGTCCGGCGTGCATACCGGGCTGCTTGTGTTGATGGAGAACCAGGGCTGGAGCGATACCGTTCAGATTGCGGTGCCGCTTCTCTACTGGGGACTGATTGCAGTTGGATTAACAGTATTTACTCGGTGGCGCATTCGCCGAACCTACGATATTCCAGTTCAAAAACTGGCCGAGGCCGCCCGTCAGGTGGCGGAAGGAGATTTTTCAGTCTATGTGCCTACGATGCACACAGCGGAGAACACGGATTACCTTGACCGCATGATCGAGGACTTCAACAAGATGGTGGCGGAGCTGGGCAGCATAGAGACGCTGAAAACAGATTTCTTTGCCAATGTGTCTCACGAGTTCAAAACACCCCTGTCCGGGATTCAGAATTATGCGATGCTGTTGCAGCAGAAGAATCTCAGTGAGAGCGAACGCCGTGAATATGCTGCCGCCATCGTGCAGTCTACCCGGAGGCTTTCCGATCTCATTTCCAATATGCTCAAGCTGAACAAGCTGGAAAAGCAGACCATTGTTCCCACGGCAGTTTCCTATGATCTTTGCGAGCAGCTTTGTGAGTGCGTCGCACAATTTGATGACCGGATGGAACAAAAGGACATCGAGTTTGAGGCAGATCTGGAGGATTGCGCAATCATTGCCGCAGACGAATCCCTGCTGGAACTGGTATGGAACAATCTGCTGTCCAATGCGGTAAAGTTTACGCCCCAAGGGGGAAGCATTACCCTGCGGCAGACCTCTGACGCAGACGGGATCAAAGTCTCTGTATCGGATACCGGATGCGGCATGGACGAGCATACCCAAAAGAGAATTTTTGAAAAATTCTATCAGGGAGATACCTCTCATGCTACCGAGGGCAACGGTTTGGGACTGGCTTTGGTGCTGCGTATCCTGCATCTTCTGGATTGTCAAATCACCGTCCGCAGTGAACCGGGACAGGGCTCCGTGTTCACGGTTCATATTCCGCTGAAACTGCTATCTGAAAGGAGAGAACCCTGATGGATAACGAGCATCAGCCATCCTATGTGGCGTATGAATATAAGGAGATCGAAGCCAGCGGAGAGCGTGCGGCTCTGCTTATGGACTGTTATCAGAGCCTTGGCTGGGAAGCGGAAAACGGAACCGCTCCCGGTAGGATCATGCTCCGCCGCAGCCGCAAAATCATGAACAAGGCGGAGCTGACCCGATTGCAGAGAAACTTTGAGGCGTGCATCGAGGAAATTGATACCTTGCAGAAATCAAAAAAATCAAAAGCAACGGCTGTTTCCATCCTGATCGGTCTGATCGGGACGGCATTCATGGCCGGTTCCGTCTTTGCCGTCACAGCGCAGCAGCCGGTGATCTGGCTCTGTGTTCTCCTGGCGATCCCAGCATTTGGCCTTTGGGCACTGGCTCCTATTTTGTATCCCAGGATGGTGGCCAAACGGACAAGCATTGTGAACGAACTGATTGAGCAGAAATATGATGAAATCTACACTATTTGCGAAAAAGGCAGCAAGTTAATATAATTCTGCCAATATCCAAAGACAAAAGCACCTGCTCTCAGCGGGGGTGGTTCTGATGAACCGCCCCCGCTTTTTTAATCTGGCAGCAATGCAATACGAGAAGTTCACAAACAAAAGGATGATAAAGTAGGGCCATCAAAGATCAGGGAGAGACTTCTATGGAAATTGTATCGTCTGGTTCGAAATCTGTCTCTAAAAGAGCAGTCCATATAAACGTTACCATGATTTTCTGGCTGTTTGTCATTGGGAGTGTTTTTGGATTTATCCTGGAAGGCTTGTGGTGCATATTCCGTTCCGGGCATTGGGAAAGTCATTCCTCGCTGGTTTGGGGAACTTTCTGCACGGTGTACGGTTTTGGAGCTGTGGCCGTGTACTTACTGGCTGATTTGCTGCGTGAGAAAAACATCCTGTTGCAGAGTGCGGCCTTCATGCTTTCCGGCGCATTGGTTGAATATTTCACGAGCTGGATACAGGAATTTTGTTTTGGTTCGACCTCATGGGATTACAGCGGCCACTTCTTCAACATCGGCGGACGGGTGAGCTTGCAAATGACGCTCATCTGGGGCGTGCTGGGGATCGCCTTTTCCAAACTGCTCTATCCTGTTTTGAAAAAACTGTTTTCCCGGCAGCTACCCAAGCTGTGGAGGATGATTACCCTTGCCTGCGCTGTCTTTATGGTAATAAATGCGGCTGTAAGCTGTGCTGCGGTGCTGCGGTGGAGTCAGCGGCAGGCCGGTTTTGAAACGAAACATCCCGTCGCTGTGTTTTTTGACCAGCATTTTGACAACAGATGGATGGAACATCATTATCCGAATATGAAATTTGGGGATTGATCTCATGACACCCCAAAAATAAAATATTCCGATTACATAATGGTCGGAAATGAAGTTTAATGTTTCAGCAACATAGCGTAAGCATTCCCAAAACAAAGGAATGTTAAATTTCAATCAGTGCCAGAGTTTATGACATGAAAGCAGCATGAATTTAGGAGGTCTTTTATGAAGATGTTAGCAGAAAGAACCGCTATTATTCTCGGCGCCAGTTCTGGCGTTGGATATGGCGCAGCCCTGCGCTTTGCGGAAGAAGGCGCTCATGTGATCGCAGGGGCCAGAAGTCTGAATAAGCTGGAGGCCCTGAAAGCGGAGGCGGAGAAGCGCGGCTTTTCCGGGACGATCACGCCGGTGGCCTGTGATGTGACCAATGACGATGACCTGGACCGCATTTTGCAGGTATGCCTGGACGCCCACGGAAAGGTCGATGTGTTGGCCTGTATCGCCCAATCCAATCTGAATGACCAGCACGGCTTTGAAGATTCCGACCTGGACAACATCATTTCTTTCTATCGGGGTGGCCCCGGCTACACATTCCAGATGATTAAAAAGTGCCTGCCATATATGAAAGAGCGGCATTACGGCCGCATTATCACTTGCGCCTCCGGCGCTGGTGAGCGGTACACGCCTCACTCCTGCGGATACGGAATGGCGAAAGCTGCGATCATCAACCTGACCCGCACCTGTGCGGTGGAGCTGGGACAGTACGGCATTGTGACAAACTGCTTCCTGCCGGTCATCCAGGTTTCCCACTTTGAAAAGCAGTCCAATGATGCGGCTCTGGCCGTTCCCATTATGAACGCCCTCAGCCCGGTAGGATGGATGGGAGACGCCTATGAGGACGGCAGTCCCATGCTGGCCTTCCTTGCCAGCGAAGAAGCCCGCTACATCAACGGACAGATCATCAGCATCTGCGGGGGAATCAGCTACATCAACCCCAACACGGTGCTGGAGAACCTGGGGCAGTTGCTCAGAACAGAGAAGCAGGAAACTTCTCAACCTATGGATACGGTCTAACAAACCGTAATAGCCTGGAAGAATTCGGCTGTGGAATAGTCTGCAAGAGGATTGTGAGATGAAATACTATGGCTTTTGCGAAGCAGCAGGTGTCTTTATGCCTGTGGGCCAATCAGGAGGAAAAAATCGTATCCTTTCATGAAATGCCTGGATGGGTTTATTACCATTATCAAACGAAAGATGAAATGGTGCAAGATATGGAGCGTTTCGTGACTGATAATTATCGGTTCCAGTGAAACCGCAGCATATTCGCCCAGGCGCAGGAAAAGAAATTTTAGTACAGCAGCAACACAGCATCAGAACTTCTCAAATAAACCGAGAGTATCATTAAGCCATAAAACAAGGAAAGCTGGTGTTTTTGATATGGCGGAATACAATCCGATCAAGGAAGATGCGGCCAAGGCAGAGGCCATTCGCCGCAGATATATGGAAAAGGGCACTACAAAACTGGATCAGCTTCAAGCGTTGGACGCGAAAGTAAAAACCCCTGCCCTGGCTGTCGCTTCAATCCTCGGCATAATCGGTTGCCTCATCCTGGGCACGGGGATGTCCAACATCATGGTGTGGGACAACATGACCGTTGGCCTTGCGCTGGGAATTCCGGGACTTGTGGTACTGGCCCTTGTCTGGCCGGTTTACAAGGCGATTCTGAACAGCCGCAAGAAAAAATACGCTCAGCAGATCATGGATCTGAGCGGGAAAATCATTGACGAACAGGAGGGTGCAAAATGAAAAAAGGGATCGTAATCGGCGCTGTGGTTTGTGTCATTGGCGCTATTGCTACCGGGATCGCAGCCTTTACCCATTCTCGGAGAGGCTGGTGACAGATATGAACGCAATCGAAATCCGTGGCCTGACCAAATCCTTTCACGGCCTTCACGCAGTGGACGGCCTGAACATGACGGTTCCCGTGGGGGCCATCTACGGCTTTATTGGGGAAAATGGCTCCGGCAAATCCACCACCGAAAAACTCATCTGCGGGCATCTGGTGGCCGATCAGGGCTCCATCCAGCTCTTTGGCAGGCCCTACACCGATCCCGGTGTCCGGGTGCGGGTAGGAGCCTTGATCGAGAATGCGGGCTGCTTTCCCGGCTCCAGCGTGTATCAGAACCTGATGATGCAGGCCATCAACCTGGGCCTTTCTGACCCGGATGGGGAAATCCACCGTGTTTTGGAGATCGTCCGCATGGACGGCGAAGCCAAGACCAAGTTCAAAAGCTGTTCTCTGGGCATGAAGCAGCGCATCGGCATTGCCATGGCGCTGCTGGGAAATCCCGCCCTGTTGATTCTTGACGAACCCATCAACGGCCTGGACACCGACGGGATGCGCCTGATGCGGGAGATCCTGGTTGATATTACGAAGAACTACTCCGCCACCGTTCTCATCTCCTCGCACATCCTGGGGGAGCTGGAGAAAATCGCCACCCACTACGGCATCATCCGCCAAGGGCGCATGATTCAGGAGCTGTCCGCCCAGGACATGGAGAACCGGGCACGGGTGTTTGTGTCGGTGAAAACCGGCGATATGCAGTCTGCCAGGAAGCTGCTCCGCCAGCGGTTCGGCAACGCCAGAGAGGAAAACGGCTATCTGCGTGTCTATGATGTGGACGATCCCGAAGCCATCGCCGGAACCCTTTTGGAAAACGGGCAGAGCATCCGGGAACTCCAAAAGAACAAGATCGGCCTGGAGGAATACTATGTGGAACTGATGAGCCGAAAGGAGGGCGTGTAACATGGGCGCTGCAAACAGGTTGCAATTTGAATCTCCCAGTTTCGGAAAGCGGCTGAGAAGTATGCTGGGCGTGGACTTCTACCGCCTTTTCCATACGCCGCTCTTTTACATTTTTTTGGGTATTGCCGCCATTATCCCCGCTTTGGTGTTCGGCACCAGCGGCATGGACGCATCCGGCAACGCAGTTCAGCTTTACACCAACACTTGGCAGATGATTGCCAGCCAGACGCCGCTCTATGTGGTAAACGACATCGGTGAATATGCCAACATGAATATGGTGTTTATCTTCGGCGGCATCATGGTGTCCATTTTCATCGGCCATGACTATAAGAGCGGATATGTCAAGCAGCTCTTTACCACCCACGCCAAGAAGCAGGATTACATGATGAGCAAATCCCTCACCTGCGCATTTGCCATGGCCTGTATGTGCATCACTTATCTGTTGGGATGCCTGGTTTCCGGCCTGATGATCGGGGCTTCCTTTGAAGCGAATGTGGGCTCTCTGCTTCTGGCAATTCTGGGCAAGATGGTCATGAGCCTGGGCTGGGCCAGCCTTTATACCTTCCTCAATGTGATCTTTCGCCGGTACTTCGGCATCTCGGTGGCCTCGTCCTTCTTCTTCGGAACCGGCATTCTCATCATCGGTGTGGCCGCTGTGCTGGGCAATAGCCCGCTTTTGAATCTGTTTCTGTACGGTTCTTCCGTAAACGCCTGCCTGAGCAGCAACATTGTGACCCTGCTGACCTGCATCGTGGTCTCGGTGGCCTGGGCGGTTATCTACAATCTTGCGGGCACCCTGCTGCTGAAAAAGAGCGATGTGTACTGATGGGAGGCGAGAATATGAATGCCATTGAGATTACCAATCTGCAAAAGAACTTCGGCCATAAGCAGGCCCTGAAGGGCCTCAATATGACCGTCCCGGAAGGCGCCATCTACGGATTTATCGGAGAAAACGGCTCCGGCAAATCCACCACGGAAAAGCTGATCTGCGGGCTTCTCATCCCCACCGGCGGCAGCATCCGCCTCTATGGGAAGGATTACACAGATGCCGGGGTTCGGGCCAAAATCGGGGTGCTGATCGAATCCCCCGGCTGCTTTCCAGGTGCTACTGTATGGAACAATATGATGCTCCAGGCGGCCAATCTGGGTCTTGACCATCCCAAGCATGAAGTACAGCAGGCACTGCGCCTGGTTCGGATGGAAGGCGCAGCCGGGAACAAGTACAAGAACTGCTCCCTGGGCATGAAGCAGCGCATCGGCATCGCCATGGCTCTGCTGGGTGACCCGGAATTGCTCATCCTGGATGAACCGCTTAACGGTCTGGATGCAGATGGTATGCGGATCATGCGTGAGGTGCTGACCGACATAACCAGGAGCCGCCGCTGCACCGTGGTGATTTCCTCTCACCTTTTGGGAGAACTGGAAAAGGTGGCGACCCATTACGGCATTGTGCGAGGCGGCAGGATGATTGCCGAAATGACCGCAAAGGAGCTGGAGCGCAGCTGCCGCACCTATGTGGCGGTCAAGGCAAAGGATATGGATGGGGCAAAATCCGCATTGAACATGAAGTATCAGCGGGTGGAGCAGGACGAAGCCGGTATGCTGCGGGTGTACGATGCGGTCAAGCCGGAGGATGTGGCGTCCTGTCTGTACGGCAGAGGCATCACAGTTACAGAGCTGAAAACCGATAAGATCAGTCTGGAAGAATACTACATCGACCTGATGGCTGCAAAGGGGGTAGAGTAAAATGTCCAACACAATGGAACACACGGTGGGCAAGAAACGATTGGGTAGCTTGATTGCTATGGATCTTCGCCGGATGTTCACTTCCCGCTATTTTTACATCCTGCTGGGCATTGCCCTGGTCATCCCGGTGCTGGTACTGGTCATGACCACCATGATGGACGGCAGCGTTTCCGTTGACCCCAACACGGGTGTGGAAACCACCGTGGAAGCCTTCGACAGCGTATGGCAGGCCATTGGCGCATTACCGGGCGCAGAGGCCGGAGCTGCTATGAGCCTGACCACCATGTGCAATATCAATTTGGTTTATTTCATAGCTGCTGTTCTCATGGATATCTTTGTGGCCGATGATTTCCGCAGCGGATACTGCAAGAACCTCTTTGCGGTTCGCCCTCAAAAGGGCGGATATATCTTCTCCAAAACCATTGTGGGCTTCTTTGGCGGTGCGTTGATGCTGATCGCCTTCTTTATCGGCGCTATGGTGGGCGGTGCGGTTTCCGGCCTGCCCTTTGCGCTGGGAAGCCTGAGCGCAGGTAACATTGTCTTTTGTATGTTGTCCAAGATCCTGCTGATGGCAGTCTTTGCCGGTATCTATGTCCTGATGGGCGTCATTGGCAAGCAAAGACTCTGGCTGACCATCCTGCTCAGTCTGGGCGTGGGGATGTTCCTGTTCAACATCATCCCCATGGTGACGCCGCTGAATGCCACGATCATGAATGTGGCATTCTGTCTGGCTGGCGGCGTCCTGCTGGGCGGCGGGCTTGGCCTGATCAGCAAGGCCGTTCTTTCCAAGCGGGACATTCTGTGAGGGAGGTGATAAGCCGTGCAGCAGATTCGATCAGGACAGTCTTTTTTATACCGTACTAATGGCTATGACAGCACCGTGGTGGAGGTTCGGATGCGGGATAAGGTGACGGGCAGCTACTTGCAGGTCGCCCTTACCGATACGGCCCGGCGCTTTCCCTACCTAACACAGAAGATGGTGGAAAAAGACGGTGCGTACTACCTGCACCGGGATGACAATTCCATGGTGGTCAATAAGACCGACAAATTCCGCACCCTGGGCAGCATGGCCACCGGGTATCATCTGCTGGATGTGACCTACACCGGCAGTTGTATCCGGGTGGCCTTCCACCACGGGCTGTGCGATGGCCGGGGTGTCATGCCCTTTATCGAAACCCTGCTTTATGGCTACTGCTGTCTGAAATATCGTAAAAAGTTTTCCGCTGAGGGAATCCGCCAGCCTGGAGAGCCGATCCCTGCGGAGGAAACTGCGGAGCCGTTTTCCCGTGATTTCTACGCTGTGGATGCTTCCGCTGTTCCAGAGGTGGAAAAAGACGGTTATGCGCTGCCGGAGAGCACATCTACACCAGATGCCTGCTATCACACAGAGTTCCTTCTGGATGAAGCCGCCTTCGTTCGTGCCGCCAAAGAAGTAGGAGCAACGCCCACGCTGTTTGCGGCCATGCTCCTTTCCAGGTGCGTGCTTGACGAAAATCCCCAGGCGGATAAACCGATTATCTGCAATCTGGCCATGGATCTGCGCTCTGCCATCGGAATGGAGCAGACTCATCGTAACTGCGTCGGCTCGGCGGCTCTTCCCTATACGGCGGCGGATCAGGATGTACCTGCGGAGAAGTTGGCCCAAAAGTATCGGGAACTGTTGGCATCCCAGCGTGACCCCAATACCATCAAGACTGGTCTGAATAAGCAGATCGCTCTGTTCAACAAGCTGGATGAACTGCACTCTCTGGAGGAAAAGCGCAAGCTGATGTCTTTCTTCAACGGCATGGTGAACAACACCTATGTCATCAGCTATATGGGGCGGCTGCGGCTGAACGATTATGCCCAGTATGTGGATTCGGCCCATTTTTACAGCGACACCATCTGCGGCCTGACCATCAACATGATAGCGGCTGCGGGCAAGCTGTCTTTGGAGGTGCTGCAAGGCTTCCACGAAACCAAATATGTGGAAATATTTGCGAAAGCCCTTGACCCCTATGGGCTGCTCTGGACAACAGCTACGGAGCGAGTGGTCACCGGAAAGGATAAGAGCTTCGTCACAGCCAGCCACCAGGCGGAACGCTATTATGTAAAACCGGAAACAGTATAATAAAAGGGACGGTTGCGAAAACCGTCCCTTTTAACATGGCAGCAACAATGCACAAATATTGCTGAAAAACAGAGTTGTTACAATAGGGATCATGGATAGGAGGCGGCGTGGATGAAGAACCAAAAGATTGGAAAACTACTGGAGTGGAAGGCACCGCTGCTGGTGCTGCAGTTCCTTTTTCTTGTGTTGGCTGTCTACTTCCAATCACGCTACCTGATTGGCTGCGGAGGGATTCTCCTTTGGCTTGGGATCGCCCGCCTGCAGGTTCAGAAATGCGTCAAGCCAGCCCACGCCCTGCTGTTGGTCTTT
>ENA-OWPN01001724-OWPN01001724.1-human-gut-metagenome-genome-assembly--contig:-NODE-1724-length-17336-cov-4.037903_pt1 | contig 17336 bp, 10 predicted proteins | sample MGYA00248266_ERZ651850 | MGnify/ENA primary metagenome ERZ651850 (study PRJEB26924, sample SAMEA4378296) | human gut metagenome | biome: human gut; feature: human-associated habitat; material: faeces... | reverse complement strand
AAAGGAAGGCCCCCGCGGCGAGCGGTGCTAACTATGCCTTTGCAAAAGGCCCCGCGGCGCCGACAGGCGACTGCAAACCGGCCTCCGCCGGGCAGGCAAGATGAGATGGGGCCTACCCACATAAAAAGGCCCGGAGAGAAGCTCGCCGCTTCCCTCCGGTAAAAGGGCTTATTCTGCTTTGGCGGTGCTGCTGGTGCCGTCCTCTCCGTGCAGGATGCGGTCCAGCTCCTCCCGGCGGGCCCGGCGGTAATCGTAGTACTGCTGCAGCTTTTCCCGCAGCGGGATCTCGGTATGCAGGGCCAGGAAAAAGTGCTGGCGGCCGTTTTCCCGGCCGGCCTTAAAGTAGGCCTTCAGCTCCTCATAGCGGACCACCACATTCTTCTCGCGGGCAAAGGTCCTTATCTTGACCATGAGGTGGGTGGAATAGACGAAATCGATGGCGAAAACGCCGAAAAACACGCCGATGACAAAGGAAAACGCCAAATTGCGGGAAAGCCAATCCAGTGCCCGCAAAATGTAAGGATCCACAAAGAAATAATAGGCCGCGCCCATCACTGCCCAAATGGCGGAAAACAGGGGGCAAATAAGACCATTCACATTACCCCAGCGGCGGCTGTAATCCCACAGACGGGCATTCATCACCTTCAGCAGCAGGATGCCGGCAATGTACTCGATGGCGGTCATGGCGGCAGCCATCAGCACCAGCATGGCAATGTGGTTCCACACAGGGTTGGCGATCTGACGGCTTTCCGAAAGGCGGGAAACCAGGTACAGGATGCAAAGCCCGGTGCCGTACAGCGGTACATAGGGCCCCACCATAAAGCCGGGGTTGATCCACTTGCGCTCGGGATTATTGCCGGAAATAAAGCGCCGGAAGAAAAGCTCCAGCACCCAGCCCAGCGAAGAACCGATATAGAACAAAAAAGCCAGCTTCAAGAAGGTATTCATAAGGCCCTCCGGTCACGGTTTTTGGCGGCCATGCCGCGCTGGGGAAAATTATATCACATCTTCGGCCGGGGTTCAACTCACACATGGGATAGAATGGGGGCAGCGGCAGGTTTTGAACCTACTGCTGCCCCCGGAGAGGTAAGTGAGGATGGCTGTTTAGAAGCGGCGGGTGCCTGCATACAGGCACAGAGCCGCTAGCGCCAGCAGAGCCAAGCCGGGCAGCGGCTGGCCCACATGGGCCGCGCCGGTATTGGGGTTGCTGGCGGGGGGGCTTTCACCGGACTGGGAGGGAGTGATGATCACCACACCGCTGCCGCTTTCGGTCCACAGGATGATGGAGCCAGTAATGGATTCGTAGTTATCAAGCCGCGGGGTGAATTTCCAGGTGTAGGCCTTGTCTTTTTCTACGGGAACAGTGCTGGGGTCAAGCTCATCCGTTTCCCCTACCCATTTTACAGTGCCGGGCACAGAGAATGCATTATTATCGGCATTGAGGTGGGCATCGGCCAGGGTCTTGCCGCTGGAGGTGATGGGGGTGTAATTGGGAGTGCCGGTGGGGGTAATTTTGGTGAGGGTAATGTTTACGGTAACGGTGGCATCCTCGTGGTTCTTAGAATAGGTCTGATCATTATATCCAACTTGCATGGTTATTGTAATTTTGTCATTTACACTTAGACCATTAGCCAGTTGATAAGTAATGGCACCAGTATTAACATCCACACTCCAGCCACTTTTTATCTTGTCTGCGGGAGAATAAGTTCCCGTGTGGAAACGCAGTGTTCCTGCATCCTTTGCCAGTTTGTTCAGATCTGTACCAATGTAATCATAGATATTGATGGTCTTGCTGGCGGTGTCATTGTAGACCTGGTTTACATTGATGGTGCCCAGCTGGGGGCCATCCGCCTTGGCAATGGTCACTTTGACTTCCTCGCTGGTGAGGGAGTAGGTGTCAACGGTGGCTGTGCAGCAGTAATCGTAGTTCCCCGCATTCAGGCCGGTTTCCACTGTATAGGTTTGGGCAGTAGCATTATCAATCGCGGCTTTCTCGCTGCCGTTTACCTTGTACCACTGGTAGGTCACACCGGTCACATTGTCCGGGGTAATGGCCGCGGTAAGAACCGGGGCCTGTTCGGCGGTGTAGCCGTATTTGGCGTTGTTATGGTCCGTTACGGATGCCGTGACACTCTTGATGGGGGCTTCTACAACGGTCTTACCATCGGTATCAAATACATAGCCGGTGGCCAACAGGGTATTCTTATCAGTGACTCCGGTAATTTCGCCGTAGGTGCCGCCGGAGAGTTCTACTTTGGCGTTGGCGGATATCTTCAGAGTGGTGACGGTCAGATTTCCCTCGATCTTCACTGTGCCGCCAGTGACATTGATAGTGCTAACAGTGGAAGATTGGCTATCAAGTGTGTTAGTGATAGTCAGTGTGCCGCCATTTACCGTAATGCTACCGGTCAAGTTATTGCCTGCAAGGTTGAGTGTCGCAAGGGAACCTTCAAATCTCACATCATCAGCAATGTTTGTCATAGAGAAAAGTTTCGTTTCGGTGCTGCTATTTTCGCTTTTCACATAGTCAAAAGCAGCTTGCAAAGTGGTGGCGCAGCTACTACGGGACGAGTCATTAAAGGAAACAGCCAGCTCTGCATCACAATAGTCACATTTTCCATTTTTATCGTTATTGTTTGAACCATTATCACAGTGCTGTCTGCTGCTGCTTGTATCAACATAATCGCATTTGTCACATCTAAGGCTGTGGTTTATGCCATTGGCATTAGCCACATAGTGCTTATCGGTATAGGTGTGGTTACCATCGGTACATTCCGTCGCCAATGCTACAACAGACAGCATGGTAACACACAGCACGGCGGCCAGCAAAACACTACATACTCGTTTCTTCATACACTCCTCCAGAATTACAGTTTTTTGTTTCCACAGTTCCATTTTTCTATTATTCTACCAGCCACAGGCGGCGGGCGGCGGTTTTGGCCTCGCTGCGGCGGCTGACATTCAACTTGGTGAGGATATGGCTGACATGGGTTTTTACCGTGGGCAGCTTGATATCCAGTATCCGGCCGATCTCGGCATTGCTTTTATCGGCGCACAGCAGGCGCAGCACCTGCAGCTCGGCGGCGGTCATTTCCTCGCCGGGGGGCAGCGGCGGCTCCAAAAAGTAGGGATACCGGGCGGCCTGCACCCGGGCAAAGGCCACCACCTGCCGGTACCAGCTCTCTTCCTCCGGGACGGGCAGGGCCTGCAGCAGGGGCAGCAGGGCGGCGCCGCAGCAGCTTACCGGGCGAATGAACCCCAACCCGGCGGCAATGCGCAGGGCATCGGTAAGGCTTTGCTGCCAGGCTTCGTCCTTTAGCCGGTACTGGGCCACGGCCCGCAAAAGCAGCAGGGTGGTGTGATCCATCTTCCGCTGGCAGGCGATGCAGTAGGGTTCCAGCGGAGCCAAGGTAAGCAGGGCGGCCTGCGGCCGGCCCTGAGCAAGCTCCGCCATGGCCTGAGTAAAGTACTGGTAGCGCTTCATGATATTGATGCTGAGGGGGTCGCGCGGGGCCTTTTCCCGGTACCAGCTATCTACGGCATCGGTATCGCCAGTCCGCAGGTCAACGCGGCACAGCATGGCATCGATATTGGGCAAAAATCGGCTTTGGCCGCTTTCCGCGAAGCGCTGCCGCAGGCTTTCCAATGTCCGGCGGGCATCGCCGGCATGGCCGGCGGCCAACTGGCTGCGGGCCAGCAGGCCCACCGCGGCGAATTCAATATCCGGGGTGCCGTCCCGCTGGATCTCTCCCAGACGGGACATAAGGGAGAGCATGCGCGCGGTGATATCTTCGCCTTTTTCAAACTTGCTTTCGGCCACGGCGCAATCCGGCAGGCCCACGCCATCCCGGCCCAGAATGGCCTCCACCGGGGTGCGGATGGTCTGGTAAAGGAGATCATCCCGGCGGCTCCATTCGCTGAAGTCCTTGCCGCCATTCATAATGCTGGGCAGGGCGCTGGTGACCGAAAAGGCCGGCAGCACTACCTCTTTATTTACCAGCAGGCGGTAGGCCGCGGGGATGATGGCGGTGAGATCGGTGACGCCGCGCTGCGGCAGGGAGATATCCAACCAGGCCAGCCGGCCCCGGGCCTGCCGCCCGGCCGCGTCGCTTTTGGTGCGGCTGCGGGCAAACTGAGAAAGCGCCTGGTACCAGCGCTCGCTGCCCTCATAATCGGCCGCCAGGGCGCACAGCATACTCATACCCTGCATCAGCGCCGGGGAGGCGGCGATCTCCTGCTCCGGCAGGCTGCGGTAGTATTTCTCCATCTCGCTGTAATGGCCCATGCCGGGGTGCAGCTCGGCATTGCGCACCAGCAGCTCGGAGACTTTGGAATGATCGCCGCCCATGGTGTAGCACTCCAGCGCGTGGCTGTAGTCTTCCTTCAGCTCGTAGTACAGGCCGCCGCGGTTAAGCACGGTGCGGCGCTTTTCATCGCTGTATTCCCGGTCCATTTCCCACAGCAAAAAGGTGCGGAACTGTGCCCAGAAGCGGAACTGATTGACGCCGGCCGGGCGCAGCATGGTGGTATTCTGCTGCAGCCAGCCCAGCCGCTCCCCGGCACGGGGGTCTCCGCTTACCATGCGGGCCAGCTCGACATCGAAGCTCTCGAAAGGCGCCAGCTCCAGCAAAAAGCGGCGGATGGGCAGATCGAACCGGCGATAAACGGCGGTTTCGAAGTAGAAAAAGACCTCGTGGTAGCACTGGGCCACCAGCTCCGGGCTGTAGGGGCGGCCGCCGACCATGCAGTGGGCGATGACCGCCACGCCCAGCGGGTAGCCGCTGGTCTCCCGCAGGATCTCGGTGATCACCGATTCCCCGACCGGGGTGCCCTGCCGATGAAACAGTGTCCGGATATCCTCCCGATCCCAGAGCAGGGCGTTGGTATCCAGCACCGCCATGAGGCCGGCATACTGGAAGGCCATGAGCCAGCCCGGCACCGCCCCGCGGGAAAGCAGCACAAAGCGGCGCCCGGCATATTCCCGGATGAGCTGGCACAGCGCCTGCTGATCCGGCTCCTCGGTCATCTGCCGCAGGTCATCGATCAAGAGGACCTGCCAGTCCTTATCATCCGCCGGCAGGGCGAAGTCCGGCTCCCCGGCGGTGAGAGAAAGCACCTGCTGCCCGGCAAGCAGCGTTTCGGCCAGGATGCTTTTGCCAAAGCCGCAGGGCGCGGAGAAAAACAGCACCCTGCCCCGTGCCATGAATTTATCGTACTGTTCCCGGGCCAAAGGCCGGATGAGCACATTTTTTGCCATGCCGTCCCTCCCTGTGCAGCGGCCTGCTCCCGCGGGGCCCCGCGGGAGCCGAAAAGGGGCACGCCCCTTTTGGAAATAATAAATATGATGCATCGGCGGAATTTCCTGCCTTAGTGATATTTTATCAGCCATTGCCGCCGGTGTAAATCATCCTAAAGTATGAGAAAATACATTTTTTGCGGGGGATGAGGCACTCCCACAGGGGAGAGCCATGCCGCCAATCAGGTCAGCGGGGTGGCGGGAGGACCTTCCATATAGGGACGGAAGCGAATTCCATGCCAAAGTTGCAACAGTGCGTGCGGATTGTGCAATTGACTTTATACACAAGGCTTTCTAAAATAAAAAGTGTAGATTGTGCACAATTTATTATGGAATCCGTTTTCGGATCGCGACCGAAGGCGGCAGATCACCGTTCACCTGAGAATAAAAATTACAGAAGGGAGGATTGCATGCAAAGCTCCGTGCTTAGCCTTGCATGTGAACTACTATGACAAAGTCAGCTGCCCAAAAGCGTGAATGGCCGATCATTTTGATCGCGTTCCTCTTTATGTTCTTTTTCGGCCGGATTCTGGGCCCGTTCTCCGTGGTTACACAGGTCGGCTCCAATGCCCTGGGCGTATTTATCGGCGTTATTCTGCTTACAGTATTCACTTCCCAGTCCACCCTAGCTGCTATCCTGGGTATTATCGCCATGGTATACAGCGGCTTTTTGACATCCTCCGCCGCTGTTTCCAGTTGGATGGGCGGTTCTACCGTCCCCCAGCTGATCTTTGTATCTGCGCTGTGCGTGGCGCTCAAGGAAGCCGGCGTGATCGATGTGCTGGTGCGCAAGCTGCTTAGCATCAAGGCGCTTCGAGGACGCCCGGTCGCGCTGCTGTTCTCGCTGTTCTTCTCCAGCTTTATCGTTTCCATGTTCATCGGGTTTATCCCCACCGCGCTGCTGTACTTCGGCATTTATGAGTCCATCCGGGATGTGTGCGGCTATGATAAGCAGGACAGATTCTGCAAATTCATGCTGCTGGGCATCTACCTGGGCTGCATGGGTAATTTCTGCTTCCCCTTCAAGGGCATTGCCCTTACCATTTACACCCTTATCAATACCAGCATGCAGGGCTTTGGACTGAGCATCAATATGTTCACCTATATGTTCGTGTGCATCCTGGTCAATCTGGTATGGCTGTGCATCCTGGCCTTTATGATCCCCGGTGTATTTAAGTGCAATGTTGCCCCGCTGAAGGAGCTGGATATTGAAAATGTAGAGGCGCTGCGCAACATTCCCAAGAAATTTAATAAGCGCCAGAAGCTCATTCTCACCATCTTCTGCCTGTCCTTCCTGTATATCATCGTGATCCCGCTGCTGCCGAAGGACTTCCCCGGAAGCGCTGTTCTGGCTCCTATCGGCACTACCCTCATTTTCCTGCTGGCGCTGGGCATTCTGGGGCTTATCAAAGTAGACGGAAAGCCGCTGGCCAACCCCATGAAGCTGCTGAGTGAAGGCACCCTGTGGAATGTGGTGTGCATCGTTGGCTGCTTCACCTTCCTGGGCAATGCCATGGCTTCCGCTGATTTGGGCATTCGCGACTGGATCATCTCCCTGCTTAAACCCGTATTCGGCAATATGCCGCTGCCGCTGCTGCTGCTTCTCCTTACTATTGTTATCACCATCATCACCAACATCTGCAACGGCACCCCCCTTACCCTGTTGGGCAACGCGGCCATCATGCCTTTTGTATGCCAGATGCAGCTGGACACCGGGATCAGCGCATCTGTTACCGCCGCGACGCTGAGCCTGTGCGCCAACATGGCCTTCTTGACCTATGCAGGTACCATCTACGCCGCGCTGCTGCTGGACCGTGAGGAGATAGACAACCGCTTTATTTGGCACGATGCCATCAAGGTGATTCCTGTTTATATCATTGTGGTTTATGTGATTGCCCTTGGCTGCAGCTACATTCTGCCCTAACCGGCTTTTCCGGGACGATATGGCCTGTTCCCTTCTTCCCGCGCATCTGCTATAATACACTAAGAAACGAGGCATACCATCAATGGAAAAACCAAAGCAAATCACTGAGCAATCCCATTCCATCCCCGTTGCGGGGGAAGCGGATGTAATCGTAGTAGGCGGCGGCGTAGCCGGTGTAGCCGCCGCGGTTTCGGCCGCACGCAATGGCTCCCGGGTCATTCTGCTGGAGAAAAGCATCATCCTGGGCGGTCTGGCTACCCTGGGCCATGTCTGCATCTATCTGCCTCTGGATGACGGTTTGGGGCACAAGGTATATGGCGGCCTGGCGGAGGAGCTGCTGCATGTCTGCATCCGCTACGGCTACGATAACCTGCCAGATTGCTGGCGGAACGGGCCCGATACCGTGGACACCCCCACCGGCCGCTACCGCACCAATTTTAATATCCCGGCTGCCGTGTGCGCACTGGATGAGCTGATGGAACAGGAAGGTATTCAGGTCGTTTTTGATACCAACTTCTGCGCGCCCATCATGGAGGGTAAAACCTGCAAGGGCGTCATTGTCGAAAACAAATCCGGACGCACCGCCTACCTGGCCAAGGCCTTTGTGGATGCCAGCGGCGACCTGGACCTGATGTTCCGGGCCGGTGCTCCCACCGAAACACAGCGGAGCATTGTTTCCCACTGGGCACATGAAATAGACCTGGATACCATGAAAAAAGGCCTGGAGACCGGGCAGGCCCTGCAGGCACTGCCGCTGCGCTGGCTGGGGCTTCGCCCCGATGCCGATAACAGCGAGGCGGAGATCCCCATGTACTATGGCACCACCAGTGAGGGCGTCAACGGATATATCCGTACCAGCCGCAAGCTGGCGCTGAACTACTTAAAGCAGCACCAGAGCCCCTCCTACGCGCAGATGACCCTGCCGCTTATGCCGCAGTTCCGTATGACCCGCCGGCTGGTTGGCAAGGAGCAGCTGGAGGTAGTGCCTGACCGGTATGTGGAAAGCTCAATCGGCTGCATGATCCACTCGCTGGAAATTCCTGCCGAAGTATACGAGTTCCCATACGGCGGCCTCATCGATACCGAGATCACCAACATTGCCGCAGCCGGAAGGATCGTTTCCGCCACCGGCCGCGGCTGGGAAGTCGCACGGTTTATTCCCGCCTGTGTTCTCACCGGTGAAGCTGCCGGCTTGGCTGTTTCCATGGCTGCCAAGGAGAATATCAGCCTGCAGGCGCTGGATGTGCCCGCCCTGCAGCACACTTTGGCCAGCCGCGGCGTCAAGATCCACATGGATGAAGCCCTGCGCCGGAACCGCCGCCCCCAGCCCGGAGAAAAGAAGGACCCCAAAAAGACGGATGCCACATCCGTTGTTCGGGCGGATTCCCTTTCCTACCGTCACTGAGACACTGAGGAAGCCCCGCTACATTGCCTACCCGCTGCCATAACCAAAAGGAGGGCGCACTATGGAGATCCAATACCTGAAGACTGTACTGCTGGTGGCCACCCACCTGAATTTCAGCAAGGTCGCTGAGGAGATCCCCTGTGCGCCCTCCTCGGTCTCCCGGCAGGTGAAGTGTGTGGAGGAGGCCCTGGGCATCACCTTATTTGACCGTCCCGTCCGGGGCGAGCGCCTGAAGCTGACAGGGCCGGGCACCAGCGTTCTTCCCTATATCGCACAGGTGGTGGGACAATATGAATCGCTGGAGTTTCACATCAGCCGGCTGAAGGGCCAGGATGAGAAGCCCTATACCATCGGTCTTCCTCTGGGGCGCATCAGCATAAAAACCGAGTGCCTGCTGATGGAAAAATTCTATCTGTATGCCCCCGGGCACAATATTCAGTTTCTATTTTACCAATCCTCGGAGGTCGAAGCCTGCCTGCGCAGTCGGGAATTTGACGCGCTGCTGGTCACTCGTGTCTTTTGGCAGGAGGACCGTAATAAAACGCCTGCCTTCTGCACCATACCGGGTACCCGCTGTACCCTGCTGCACAATCAGCCGCTATGTATTGTCATGCGGGCGGACCACCCCTTGGCTGGACAAGCGGAAGTAGATGTGGGCGACCTGCGGGAGCAGAGCTTTATCCTGTACTATGATCCCATCCGGGAAGGGATCCGTACCGGAGATATTCAAACAGACGGTTTTCTCCGTCACTGCCAGCAAGCCGGATTTGTGCCCAAGCTGGAGATCATCTCCAAGAACATCTCCGAGCTGCGCAATGTATGCGTAGAAAACTTCAACTGGGTCTACCCCACCTTCCAGCCGAACTGGATGCTTCCCTCTTCCCAGATTCGGGCTGTCCCACTGAAGGATCCCCTGTATGGCTCTGAATACTATCTGATTACCGCCGAGGACCACACTGATGACACCACTGAAATAGTCCGGCGGTTCTTCCGGCAAACCTTCTCTGCGGATTAAATCGCCCTCCGTAAATAAACAAACTGAAGTCCTCCGCATGGGATCCCACGCGGAGGACTTCAGCATATATATTCGGTTTAGAATTCCGCAAAGCCGGTGGTGCGGGGGAAGGGCAGTACATCACGGATATTCGGGATGCCGGTGACATACATGATGAGCCGCTCGAAGCCCAGGCCGAAACCGGCGTGGCGCGCGCCGCCGAAGCGCCGCAGGTCGAGGTACCACCAGTAGTCCTCCTCATTCAGCCCCAGCTCGTGGATGCGGTCCAGCAGGATGTCCAGACGCTCCTCACGCTGGCTGCCGCCGATGATCTCGCCGATGCCGGGCACCAGCAGGTCCACGGCCGCCACCGTCTTACCATCATCGTTCAGGCGCATATAGAAGGCCTTGATCTCCTTGGGATAATTGGTAACAAAGACCGGCTTGCCGAAAATCTTTTCGGTGAGGTAGCGCTCATGCTCAGTCTGCAGGTCCACACCCCAGCTTACGGGGTACTCAAACTCCACATCGGCCTTTTGCAGCCGCTCGATGGCCTCGGTATAGGTGCAGACGGCAAAGTCGCTGTTTACCACATGGTTCAGGCGCTCCAGCAGGCCCTTATCCACAAAGTTATTGAAGAATTCCAGCTCGCGGGGGCACTGCTCCATCACATAGCGCAGCACATATTTTATCATGTCCTCCGCCAGCACCATATTGTCCTCCAGGTCGGCAAAGGCGATCTCCGGTTCGATCATCCAGAACTCGGCGGCATGGCGGCCGGTGTAGGATTTTTCCGCGCGGAAGGTGGGGCCGAAGGTGTAGATCTTGCCAAAGGCCATAGCCATACACTCACCCTCCAGCTGACCGCTGACGGTGAGATTGGTGGCTTTGCCGAAGAAATCCTGGCTGTAATCGATCTTGCCGTCCTCGGTCAGAGGGGGATCGGCGGGATCGATGGTGGTAACGCGGAACATCTCGCCGGCGCCCTCGCAGTCGCTGCCGGTGATGAGCGGGGTGTGCGCGTACACAAAGCCGCGCTCGGTAAAGAACCTATGGATGCCCTGGGCCGCAACAGAACGCACTCTAAACGCCGCGCTAAAGGTATTGGTGCGGGGACGCAGGTGCTGGATGGTGCGCAGGAACTCCATGCTGTGGCGCTTTTTCTGCAGGGGATAATCCGGGGTGGAGGCGCCCTCCACGGTGATCTTCTCCGCATGGATTTCAAAGGGCTGCTTGGCCTCGGGGGTCAGCAGCAGACGGCCGGTGACAATAAGCGCCGCGCCGACATTCTGGCGGGAGATCTCATCGTAATTGGCCAGTTTATTTTCCTCAAACACCACCTGCAGATTGCTGAAGTAGCTGCCGTCGTTCAGCTCGATGAAGCCAAGGGCCTTGCTGGAGCGCAGGGTGCGCACCCAGCCGCAGATAGTGACCGGCTCCGCGGTGTAGCGCTCCGGCTCCGCAAACAGTGCTTTGATCTCTACTCGTTTCATGGGTCTTATCCTTCCTTTTTTCCGAAAGTGATTTATAATATTATAGTACGCCAAAGGGCCGGGCGCAATCCTTTCTTTGCCCGTAATGCGAAAAAATGTCTTTTAGGGCAACTTTTTTGCAAAAAGGGGGTTGCTTTTATGCCGGTAATACGGTATAATAAATTCTCGTCAGGACTTTTACTTGACCCATCCTGATAACGACATGGAGATGTCGCCTAGTTGGTCGAGGGCGCACGACTGGAAATCGTGTAACCGTCAAAAGCGGTTCGAGAGTTCGAATCTCTCCATCTCCGCCAAAGAAAACCCCGCAGAAATGCGGGGTTTTCCTTTGTTTATGCGGGCTTTCAGGCTTTTTACACTTTTCGCTTATTGCTTATTTTTTGCGCGTTTCTGCGTTTCAAGGGCACAGAAAAAGCACAGGCAAATATAGTAAAATCCCCCTCCGTAATTGGAGGGGGTATTGCTGCGTTTAGGCCTTGATGAAGTATTTATACACCGGGTTACCGCCCTTAGCGTATGCCTCTGCTTCCACACAGCGGCTATATGTGCTGGATGCCGCATACTTATCTCCAAGGAGGTTCTTCTGCGCTTTGTATATGGAGTACTTACCCTCGTTTAACAAGGACACACACGCTTTTCAGCAGCGAAAATCGGCGCTGACAGCGTCATCTCGTCGTCGCGGACTGCGCTTCATGTCGGGGCGCTATTCCTACGGAATAGGCACCCCTCCAACGCTTCGTCGCTCCGCCTCTCCCCACGAGGTCTTACGACCTTGCGGGGACCCCGCAGCAGCATACGCCAGTATGCCGGCGTCCTCTTCCTTGTCATCATCCGGTTTTCTCTCGCCGAAAAGTCCTGCGGAGTTTTTGCGCGGGAGAAATGGCGCCAGAGGAAGCGCGGAGCGGTAGGCAGGCTGGCGCCTGTCAACGCGACGCGCAATGTCGGGCGGTATTTATGCCCGCAAAAACCGTATGTGCTCTTGTTAAGCGAAAGTAAATCTATTATAACACCTGCCGGTGGGATGTAAAGCCGGTTCGCACCATATTTCCGCCCGGCTTTTTTAAGTTTTGATGAAGATTCTTAGCAGCCCGTCTATTGCCGGTTTCCGCGGGAAATTCTCGTCCAGCCCCTGCAGAGGGCGGGTCCGGGCCGCAGGCCGCTCGCCTCCGGCGAGCCGGCGGGCTCCGCCCGCCGAAACCGCCCCCACTGGGGGACGGTTTGGCCTGCGGCCCGCTCTGCCCCTATCCGGAGCCTCTCCCCCTGCGGGCTCGCTCCGCTCGCCCCCTGCCGCCCTCCTCAGGTCACCGAGGAAAGCCGCAGACTGCCGTCCTCATTGGCATAGAAGGCGAAAAGATACCCCTGGCAGTTCTGGGTATTCAGGTGGTCGCTGTAAATCTCGGCCTTCACCAGCGTCCTGCCGCTGCCGTCCTGGTAGCTGGGCCACAGCAGCAGGTGGGGCATGCTGCGGGCCGCCCGGCCCGGCAAAATGTACCCCTCGGCACCAAGATAGCTCTCATCCGGGGCAAAGCCGGTCAGCCCCATATACTTTTGGGCGGCGGCCGTCACTTCCTCAGCGGTAAAGGCGGTCTTGCCCTCATTTTTGGCATACAGCATGGTCAGGGCAAAGTCGGTGGCAGTGGCGCGGTCCAGCCAAAAGCTGCCGTTAAATCGCATGCCACCCTCCGCCTGCAGGAACAATAGGGCCATTTCACAGGCGGGGTCATCCCTGTCCTCGCCGTAGTTGTAGGCCACCTTCTCCATCGGCTCGTAGTAGCACACCACCGGGGCCTCCTGCCCCTGCTCCTGCTGCACGATGAGGAGATAATCCTCCTCCCCCTTGGCAAAAACGCCAAAGGCGTTTTCTACCGCCATGTGCACCCGGTACCGGCCACAGCCGTCATATTCCTCCAGCGTTTCGGTTATTTCGGCGGTGGGAATACTCATGCCGCGCCAGTTCTGGTAGGTTTCCGGGGCCTCGCCCGCACACGCCGCGATGGCATCTGTGTTATTTTCTACCAAGGCCGCCACAAATTTTTCGGCGATGGCACGGGTCTCCTCGGCGGCGGCTGTGGTCAGGTCGGCTTCCGCCGCAGGGATGCCCACTTCGGCCAGGCGCCAGCCTTCGGCTGTCTTTTGGGCGGTGCGGGTAAGGGGCAGCATTTCGCCGGTGTGCAGGTTTTGCATCGTCACGGTGAAGGTCAGATTTTCGGCAGTTTCTTCGGTGATGGTTACACTTTCGGCATCGTAATCCCAGTAATAGCGGCTGAAAACCGGCCGGCTGCTTTTATACAGGCGGCCCTCCCGCTCCACAAAACGCGGGCGGCCGAGGGTATCCGCATTTTGCAGGAGGGCGGACACACACGCGGGCGTGTAGGTTTTTTCTACCAGTTGCTGTAAATCGGCGAGGGTGGCATAGCCGCCCGCAGGGTCCACGGGGAGGTACTCATCCTCGGTGAGTTCGCCCTGTTCCGGCAGGCCATCGCAGTACCAGAGGTAGCCGACGATATAATCCCTGGTGAGCAGCTCCTGCAGCTCCTCCAGGGTGGTGAGGGGCTGCTGGGGCTGGGGAGAAGGCTGCCCGCCGCAGGCGGAGAGGGCCAGCAGCAGGGCCAGCAGCAGGGCGAAAAGGGAAAATCTGCGTTTCATTTTGGGGCTCCTTTCGGGGGATTCTGGGAATATTATACCACAGTTTGGGGCGGCGGTGTGAACAAACCGTAAAACCTGGCGGAGAAAAGTCCCTCCACTAATACGGCAAAAACGACCCTTTTTTGCATATGAGGGGTTAATAATTCACTTTTTTTCACGGAAAATTTACGAATGAGGGAAAATATGGGTGTAGTTTGACTAAATGCTGGGCTATATTTACAGCAAAATAACAGGAAAAAGGAGCCCCCGAAGGGGCTCCCAAAATGAGGGGGATGACTTATTTTTTGCGGGAGAGGACGGCCATGCCGAGCGCGGAGACGGCCATGAGAGCCACGGCCGCGGCGACGACATCATTGGCGCCGGTGGAGGGGTTCTTCTGATCGTCGGTCTTGGGGGTGTCCTCGGTGCGGTCGGGGACGATGACGATGGTGCCGCTAGAGGGGCGCACCGTGCCGGGCAGGGCTGCCCACGCATCGGCATTCAGCTCGAAAGTCTTTTCAGCCAGCTTGCTGCCATCGACAACCAGGACAGCCTTGTTGGGGACAACATCGTCCTTGGGAGTCCAGGGGGTCAGTGACCAGTACTCGTCAGCAGTCTCGGTAGCGATGCAGCAGGTCAGGTACTTATACGAACCAGCTCCCAGCTTATCAGTATTCAACGTAGCCGTGGTCAGCCGGGTATCGCCGCTGTATAGTTCAACCGCAACGCTCTTAGTGAAGGTAACACCTTTCAGTTCAAGGGAAACAGCATTTTTCAAGTAGCCGCCAGCATGAGTAATACTAGCACTATCAATGCTGCCGCTTGGTCCAGCCGCCAGCGCAGTGATTGGCAGCATGACGGCCAGCATTAAAACTGCCAGCGCAAGGCTTAAAAACTTTTTCATTGTGTAACCTCTCCTTTTCTCTTGCCTCGCAGGTGGATTCGTGTTTGCAGACAAACACGAATCGCCCCGGGGCGATTATTTTGGTAAGTTAAGGTTATTCCATTTTAAGACGAATGTCAAGTATTTAATAGGAAATTGAGGTAAATTTTCTAATAATGTCAAGTATTTAATGGGAAATTGAAGTAAATTTTCTAATAATGGAACTTGATGGTAGGGATATTCGACAAAAATCCCCCGGACAGTGCCGGGGGATGGGGGTTATACTTCCTGGATGATGGGGAGGATGACCGGCTTGCGGCGGGTGCGGCTGGCAATGAAATCGCCCAGCTCATCCCGGATGCGCCCCTTGATGGTGGCCCAATCGCGGAAGCCGTTCAGCTTGCACTTTTCCAGGGAATTGCGCACCACCACGGTGGCATCGGCCATCAGGTCCTCGTTATCCCGTACATACACAAAGCCGCGGGAGACGAGATCCGGGCCGGCCAGTACTTCGCCGGTGGCGTCATTGATGGCGCAGACCACCACGATGAGGCCGTCATCGGCCAGCAGCTTGCGGTCCCGCAGCACCACGCTGCCCACATCGCCGACGCCAAGACCATCCACCAGCACGCGGCCGCTGGGCACCATGCCGGTAATCTTCATATCCACGCCATCGGTTTCCACTACCTTGCCGATATCACTGATGATGATATGCTCGGCGGGGATGCCCATGCTGGCGCCAACGCCGGCATTTTTCATCAGGTGCTTGTATTCACCGTGCATCGGCATAAAGAACCGGGGCTGGGTGAGGGAGAGCAGCAGGCGGGTCTCATCCTGGCAGGCGTGGCCGGAGACATGCACATCGTACATCCGCTCGTAGATGACATCGGCGCCCAGCTTCATCAGCTCGTTTACCACCTTGCCGACGCTTTTTTCATTGCCGGGGATGGGGGTGGCGGAGATGATGATGCAGTCATTGGGGCCGATCTTGATATTGCGGTGGCTGCCGATGCTCATGCGGGTCAGGGCGCTCATGGGCTCGCCCTGGCTGCCGGTGGTGATGAGGACGATCTCCTCATCGGTGTAGTCCTTCAGGTTATCGGCATCGATGAGGACGCCGGCGGGAATGGTGAGGTAGCCCAGCTCCTGCGCGATGGCCACGACATTGACCATGCTGCGGCCGAATACCGCTACCTTGCGCCCGAACCGGACGGCGGTATCCACCACCTGCTGGATGCGGTGCACATTGCTGGCGAAGGTGGCGATGATGATGCGCTTATTGGCTGCACGCTCAAAGAGCTTTTCAAAGCTCTCGCCCACGATGCGCTCGCTGGGGGTGGAGCCGGGTTTTTCGGCATTGGTGCTATCGCTGAGGAGGGCCAGAACGCCCTCGCTGCCCAGTTCGCCAAAGCGGACCAGGTCGATGGGTTCGCCGGAGATGGGGGTGAAATCCACCTTGAAATCGCCGGTGTGGACGATGAGCCCCGCCGGGGTACGGATGGCAAAGGCACAGGCATCGGGGATGGAATGGTTGACACGGACGAACTCGACGCTCATGGTGGTGCCGGCCGGGATGGTATCGCCGGGCTTGACGGTATTCAGCTTGCACTGATTGAGGATGCCGTGCTCCTTGAGCTTGCCGCTGATGAGCCCGATGGTAAGGGCGGTGGCGTACACCGGGGCCTTGATCTGCTTGAGCAGGAAGGGCAGGGAGCCGATGTGGTCCTCGTGCCCGTGGGTGATGAAGATGCCGCGGACCTTGGCCGCGTTTTTCTCCAAATAGGTGAAATCCGGGATGACCAGATCGACACCGGGCAGGTCGTCATCCGGGAAGGCCGAGCCGCAATCCACAACAAGGATATCCTGCTCGGTCTCAAAGACAGTCAGGTTCTTGCCGATCTCGCCCAGGCCGCCCAGGGAAATGATCCTGAGCGGGGGGCGGCGGGTGCCGTCGGCCTTTTTGCCGCGGCGGGCGCTGCGGTTGGGCTGCTGCGCGGCAGCGGCAGGCTTTTTGCTGCCGCCCTTGGCAGCGGGCTGCTTTTTGGCAGGCTCGCTTTTGGCGGGCTTGTTCTGCGCCGCGGGCTGGGTCTGCTTTTTGGGCTCATTCTTCGCGGCGGCCTTGGGCTGCTGCTTGGGCTTGCCCTCCGCCTTGCCCTTGGCGGAAGAAGCCTTCTGCTCCTTTTGGGCAGCGGGCTTCTGTTCCTCGGCGGGTTTGGACTTGCCGGTTTGGCCGCCCTGGCCCTTTTGGCCGTTCTTGGCCTTGGCCTGCGCTGGCTTCTGCTGGGGAGCCTTGGGCTGGCCGGGCTTTTTGGCCGCGGATTTTACGGGCCGTTCTCCTGCGGAGGCGGTCCCTGCGGCGGCTTCCTCGCTGCGCATCACCCGTTCGATCTCCGCCGCGATCTCGGCGGCGGTTTTGGTGCTGCGGCTCTTGCGGAAATACTGCCCAAAGACCCCGTCCTTCTTTTTACGGGGTGCTTCGGCAGAAGCCGGTACATTATTCTTTTTTTCAGTCACTCGTGTACCTCCAATTCAAATTTGGGTTCTGTTTTTATTTTTGGATTAATGTATGATGTAAGACCGCCCATTCCGTTCCGACGATCTTGTGTCCTAATTTACGACAAAATATTGCATCTTGCACAAATATTTTGGTTCTGTTTTTATTATACTGCATAAATGCGGTTCTGTCAAGGGGGCTGGTTCGGCCGCAGGCCGCCCG
>ENA-OWPN01001714-OWPN01001714.1-human-gut-metagenome-genome-assembly--contig:-NODE-1714-length-17490-cov-8.746487_pt1 | contig 17490 bp, 24 predicted proteins | sample MGYA00248266_ERZ651850 | MGnify/ENA primary metagenome ERZ651850 (study PRJEB26924, sample SAMEA4378296) | human gut metagenome | biome: human gut; feature: human-associated habitat; material: faeces... | reverse complement strand
AATGCGTTTTCTCTTCGGGGGTATAGCTCAGTTGGTAGAGCACTTGCATGGCATGCAAGGGGTCAGCGGTTCGAATCCGCTTACCTCCACCACAGTTAGATAGCGTCTCCATCGTCTAGAGGCCTAGGACACGACCCTTTCACGGTCGGTACCGGGGTTCGAATCCCCGTGGGGACGCCAAACCATCATCTCATACCGTCTCAGGCAGTATGAGATTTTTTGTATCTGCTTGAAAAATCAAATAATTCATGTCTCAGGCAGTCTCACCCATTCTCACTGAATCGCAAGTTTTTTGGTGGAAGTATTGGTGGGCTACCACTAAAATGAAGGTATAGGGTTCTTTTTGGTGGGAGGGCCATATGCCGAAAGTCGCTACCACATTATCCGATTTGCAAGTTCGCAGACTCAAAGAAGACGGGGTTTACTTTGTTGGTGGAGTTGTCGGATTAGCATTGCGAATCAAAAATTTCCAGAAAACTTTCTTTTTCCGTTACACCTCTCCTGTTACTAAAACTCGTCGAGAAATCACAATCGGTTCTTATAGCGTCTGCTCATTGAAGCGTGCTCGTGAGCAAGCGGCTGAATATAGGATGCAAATTAGTGAAGGGATTGATCCTTTGCTGCTGCGTGAAGAAACTTTGCAGAAGCAAAGAGAAGAAGCCGTTCGTCAAGAACGAGCGGCAATTACTGTATCTAAATTAGCTGATTTATTTATTCAATACAAAGATACCTTTTCGGATTGGTCTGTAAAAGATCGTGATTTATTCTTCAGTCGTCTAGGGCGCTACATTCTGCCCATCATAGGCAAGAGAGTTATCAGTGAAGTCACACCTCAGCAAATAGCAGAAGTATTGCAGCCGCTCTGGCTGCAACACCGAGCGGTAGCGGCTAAAACACGTCAAATGTTGCGCCAAATGTTTTCTTGGGCAAAAGCTAAAGATTATTTTGATGGTGCTAATCCTGTTGATCCTCAAGTCCTTCAGCATTTACTACCAAAGCGAATTATTCAAGAACCGAGACATCACGCCATGTTGGCTGTTAGTGAAATGCCGCGCTTTATGAAAGCGCTGATGCAGTATGAGGGAATAGCCGCGCGTTGCTTGCAATTTGCCATCTTAACTGCAACACGCTCAGGCAACGCCAGAGAGGCATTGTGGGAAGAAATTAATTGGGATAAGAAGCAATGGATTATTCCAGCGGAGAAGATGAAAGCCTCTGCGAATGGCGATCACATTGTGCCTTTAAGTGATCAAGCGCTTGAGTTAATCCGTTCTGTGCAAACGCAGGGTTATTCTAGCTACATATTCCCTTCGCCAATGGGTAACGGCAAGTTGTCTGATGCGGCTCTCAAAGTTGTGATCCGAGCATTACATATGCAGGCTTTGGAAAAAGGGGAGAAGGGTTTTGTTGATCCGAAACAAAAGACAAAAAACGAATTGCCAGCGGTAGCAACGCCTCACGGTTTGGCACGGGCTACGTTTAGAACTTGGGCGCAAGATGATGAATTAGGCAATGACAAGCGTTTCTCAGCTTCCATAGCAGAACTTTGTTTACACCACAAAATTGATGATGCTTACAATGGAGCATATGAACGAAACCAGGCGTTAAAGAGCCGCGCGGAAATGATGCAGGCTTGGGCGGATTATTGTTTGACTGAAATTTGAAAATTATTTGTAAATTGTTCTGTAGGAACTTGTTGGTACTTGGAAGATACTTTATTACCTCAATATATGACCTTTCAGTATCATTCTAAGAATGGTTTAGAAAAATTAGGTGGATTCTATGTCTATATTGCGGGATTTAATCGAAAAAATTGATGACGCTACACTAAGGGAGCGAATTCTGCATGAAGCAGACCGGCTTTTTAAACAAAAGAAGTTTGGACTTGTATTTGAAGAACATCTTCCTGAATGTACGCCTCTTTACGATATCCCGATTGAGATTGGAAGAAAAGTAGCATTAAAAACAGGCTATGTGCGTGATATTTATACAGTACTAAAAGTAGAAGGTGATGGTGTTGTTTGTGAACGAAGATAAGATCATGAGAAAGTTACTTTAAAGAAAAATGAACTAGTATCATGTAACATTGATAATTGCGCAATATAACATGGTAAAATTCCTCCTACAAGGAGGAGTTGACCATGTGCGCACAATATCGAGTCACCCTAACCGAAGACGAAGTTAAACGCCTAAAACAAGCAGGCAGTAAAGGCATTCGTAATGCCAAACATGTTCTTTATGCTCGAGCACTTTTACTGCTTGATAAAGGTCCCTTTACTAAAGAACACTGGACCATCGAACAAACATCGGCCGCCGTTGGTCTTTCTCCCAGAACCTTGAACCATCTCAAGGAAAAATTTGTCACCCAAGGTCTAGATGCCATCATTGCTCCGGCGCCTTACGGTCAAAGTAAGCGCCCCATTAAATTCGATGGAGAATTCGAAGCGCGGTTGACAACAATCGCCTGCGGTGATCCTCCGCAAGGACATAGTCGATGGACAGTACGTTTATTGGCTGAAAAATTAGTCGAATTAAAAATTGTAGATTCAGTTTCAACCATGACGGTTCAACGGGCTCTAAAAAAACGAACTTAAGCCTCACTTGAGCGAATATTGGAAAATTCCTGACAAACAATCCGGTGAGTTTGTGGCATGCATGGAAGATGTTCTTGACGTTTACACCAGAGCTTATCCAGTTGTCTGTATGGATGAGTCGCCTAAACAGCTTTTTGGTGAAGTCAGAGAGCCGGTGCCGATGAAACCAGGGTATGTGCGCAAGATTGATGATGAGTATGAACGCAAAGGAGTTGCTGAGTTACTGTTGGCTGTTGAACCTTTAACCGGTTATCTGCGGGTAGATGTTTTAGCTCGTCGTACCAAACAAGACTGGGCACACTTTATCAAAGCGTTAGTCGATGATGAGTACCCAAATTGTGAGAAACTTATCCTTGTCATGGATAACCTAAATACTCACCGTATTGGTTCACTGTATGAAACGTTTCAGGCAGAGCAAGCACATCGGATTGCACAAAAAATTGAAATTCATTACACCCCTAAACATGGTTCTTGGCTTAATGTGGCTGAGATTGGGTTCAGTTTATTGAAGCGTCAGTGTTTACCTGAGCGAGTGGGGAGCATTGAAGAGCTCAATAGCTATGTCACAAGTTACGTTAAAGAACGGAATTCATATCCTAAAAAGGTTAACTGGCAATTTAAGACCGCCGATGCTCGTATTAAGCTGTGCCACCTCTATCCTGAGTTATAAAAGCGCAACTTAATACGTTACGGTGTACTAGTGCCCCTAAGTTAACAGCAACCGCAAAACTTAAAATTAATTTCTGAGTCTTTCCTTTATTTTGGTGTATGAGCCAACCGAAAGAGAAACTAAAAATGATGGAACCTAATAAAAGCCAAAGGTAGTCGATTTTCCATATGGCATAAAAGATTAGGCTAAGAACAATGATTAAAGCCTGTCGTGCCCCCCCCCAAGTTTCTGGGGTGAAACGAGTTAGGCCTGCCATTAATAGGCAAGCTATGGGAAGAAAGAGGAGGAGGTACTGGAAGGAGGTGAAGACCATTTATGTAACTTCATTTGTTTTTATAGTCTTCGCAATCATAAAGGCTGGAAGTTGAAGAAGCAAAAACCTGGTCTGGTATTTTTGCTGTGTTAACTCTATGTCAAAATCGCTATGGAGTAACATTTTTCGAACAAATATCGAATTCTTAATGAATTTGAAGCAAACCTCCTAGATTGAATGGTTACTTCAGCGTAAAATGACGACTAATAATGAATTCTGTAGTGAGTATAGATATGCTTTTTCCTAAAGTTAACAAATCTTTAACGTGTACCATTGCAAGAAACGTCAGTAAAGTTGTTGCGACCGTATTACTAGCAACATCAACTATCGGAGCCACCGATGTGGTCCTGGCTTCTGAGCAGTGCTCGGAAGTACGGATTCAGGAATCTGCATCCACTATTGGGCAACCCATAGTGTTGCAACAATTTACACAGATGACGCTTGGAGCATCCTACCATTACTCGCATAGGTCCCACTATTCTCATAGTTCTCACCGTAGTCACTACAGTCATTATTCGGGGTACTAGAATGAATCTCTTTAATGACTCCCTCACTGTTTCAAAAGACGAGTTGGGGGAGTGTGTTCGTATTGACGTTTCCTTAAAGGTTTTTCCTATTGATGTTATCCTTCAGACATTATATTGGTATACAGACAAGTATTTTTTGTTTGTGGGTATGGAGCCTAATTTAAATATTGCCTTTGTGGAGTTCAGAAATAAAACAGAGGTTAGTGTTACTTGTTTGGAACAAGCAGTCAAAAATTTTTGTAATGATCTTATAGATCAGTCTGTTCGAAAATATGTAAAGTCAGAGACTAAAGATATTGAAACGATCATTATTAAGAAAGCATTTTCTGAAGCTTTGACTAAGAATGAGGAATCCTTAGTGGCCAATTTGTCATAAAACAATAATCATGTATACAAAAAAAATCTCCAATTTTGTGTTTGACAAATCAGATGTAAGGGATGCTCGTCATGCTTTTTTGCAGTATTTAGATGTTCAAATTAAGCCCTGCGAATTAAATTGTGTTGAGTTGTCATTTAGAGTTCATTCTGAGTATGAGTCGCAGTCTCGCGAAGTTATTCTTGAATTTTTTAACTATTTAATAGATACGTCTGCCCAGAGAAAAATGAGAGGTTAAAAATGGCAAACACAGATTTCAAAGCTTTCTCTTTCTTTCAAAAAAAAGCTAAATATCATTTACTGCCATTCAGATTTAAACGGATTGATGATAAGTATTTATTAACTAGTATTGTTGGAGAATATCTTTTTTTAAACCCAAAAGACTTTCAGGATCTTCACAACAATAATTTGGACTTGTCGGGAGATGTTTATTCACAACTTTTAAGTAAACATTTTATATATTCAGACGAGCATTCTGCTCAATTAGATGTTCTAGCTACAAAATACTGGACAAAGAAGTCATTTATTCAAGGTTTTACTAAACTTCACATCTTTGTTTTAACATTGCGTTGCAACTCATCTTGTGCCTATTGCCAAGCATCGCGAAAAAATATGAGTTCTGATCGTTATTTCGATATGTCAGTGGAAACGGCAAGGAAGGCAACGGAATTGATGTTTCAGTCACCCTCGCCGAGTATTACAGTTGAATTCCAAGGCGGAGAGCCAATGCTAAATTTTGAAGCTCTAAGTGAGATAGTGTTATATAGTGAGGAGCTCAATAAAAAATACAATAAGGTATTGGATTTTGTTGTTTGTACCAATTTATCCATTTTGGAAGATAATCATTTAGAGTTTTTTAAACAACATAATATTCACATATCGACATCTCTAGATGGTCCAAAGGAGTTGCATGATAAAAATAGAGCCTCGCAGTACGAAGCTGCATGCCATAAGGTCGTCGAGAGAAACATACGACGTTCACAGGAAGCATTGGGGCTCAATGCTGTTGCTGCATTAATGACAACAACTAAATACAGCTTGGGTTATGCTAAAGAAATAGTGGATGAGTATTTAAGGCTTAATTTAGGATCAATATTTCTTCGTTCCCTTAACCCTTACGGCTTTGCTGTCAAAACAGTTCGCGCAATTGGTTACTCTGAAGAAGAGTTTCTAGGGTTTTATAAAGATTGCTTAAACTATATCTTGGACGTGAATCTTTCGGGAAGAACTTTTCCAGAAGCATTAACAACTTTATTGGTTAGAAAAATGCTAACGCCTTGGACGATTGGATTTGTTGACCTGCAATCACCAACTGGTAATGGTTTCGCTGTTACCGTTTATAACTATGATGGGGACGTTTATGCTTCAGACGAGTCGAGAATGTTATCTGAAATGGGAGATCAAACTTTCAGGCTTGGCAATGTTTTCACGAATACTTACCAAGAAATTTATTTTGGTCCAACAATGCAATTAATAGCCTCTGCGGGTGTTGCAGAGACGTTGCCAGGTTGCTCCGATTGTCCTTATGTTCCATACTGCGGAGCAGATCCTGTCCGACATTATGCAACACAAAAAGATCTAATAGGGAAAAGATCAACAAGTACTTTTTGTCAAAAATACAGAGGTATTTTTGACTATCTTTTTAGAAGATTAGGGGAAAATGATATCCAATTTGAAGAGGTTCTTTGGTCTTGGATTGGAGAACGTACGCTAGAGGAACTAAGATTGACCGGAGATAAAAATGCCAAATTTTTATAAAGCTTCGTTTAATTGCTCCTCAGAGATTTCTCCTGTTGTAGGAGTACTAAGCGACGAAGCTAATATAAAGAGATTTGTAGGTAAACCTCTTGTGTTGATTAATACTTATGGTCACAATATTCCAGGAGTTAGAGGAGTAATCTTAACCAAGGAGCTCTCATTTGTTAGAGATGATGTTGTAGCTTGTTGTGTAGATGAAAATTTCCCTTTTTCGGTCGGAGATATTGTTAGGTTAGACATTAAACGTAAAAGAGTGATTCGGTTGTATCACAATGGCTCCAATTCAAATGCCATTTTCTTGACAGAGCGCTGTAATAGCAATTGCTTAATGTGTCCTCAACCTCCTCAAAATGATAAAGAAACAGCTTTAGTAGAGCACTTAGAGTTTATAAAGTGTTTGCCGAACGATATTGAGGAACTAGGTATTACTGGTGGAGAACCTACACTTTGTCGTTCAGAGTTTTTAAAAGTTTTACAAGCATTGAAGCAATTCAATTGCCATATCCATGTTTTATCAAATGCACGTTTATTAAATGACCTTCATTATGTAAAAGAAATTGCAGAAATAGGACTTACCAATTTAACATTTGGGATTCCATTATACGCAGCAACACCGACACTCCATGATTATATAGTCCAGTCTGAAGGTGCATTTGATCAAACATTTAAAGGGATTTACAACCTTACTATGTATGGGATCCCCGTTGAGATCAGAACTGTTATTAATAAACAAACGTATCTACATCTTGAAGACTTAGCTGACTTTATTTATTTTAACTTGCCTTTTACTTATCATTGTGCTTTTATGGGAATGGAGCATATGGGTTATGTGAAAAAAAATTGGGAAAAATTATGGATAAACCCGTTGGATTATCAAGATCAATTATTTAAAGCAATTCGTTATCTTCATCTAAGAGGAATGAACACTTCAATATACAATCTCCCCCTCTGTTTATTAGACAAAAGACTCTGGCCCTTTGCTCGTAAAAGCATTTCCGATTACAAAGAAGCATTCTCGGCTATTTGTGATAGCTGTTCTGTAAAAGAAAATTGTTCAGGGCTTTTTCAGTCTCAGGTAAGTTGTATGCCAATACATGCTTTGTCGATTGTTCAGTAACAAACTTTTGCACAAAAATACTAATATTCATGTTACATGTGAGTGATTTTACTGTACAGCGATTATGTCATCGTTTGTCTACAGCGAAGTTATCACGATGTTGACACAGCAAAAATGTGCTCGTACACAGAATGTTTAGCATTTTCATTTAAAGAGAATTGATTACTGGTTTTGCTCCGTAAACAGGTACTCGTCAGTTGGTTCTCTTTTCTTTATTTCATCGATTCTGCAATGGTTTTACTTGTCTCTTCATAACGAACCACTACCTGTCCGTTACTTGAAATGGCAAACTAACGTATTCTGGTTTTTTCTTGGTGGGTAAAGGATTTCATAACGATTTTCTTTTTCGTAATAAACAAGGAGTATCTGTGGATACCGGTATCTCATTTTTTCCTCCTTGATCAAAACCTCAAAGCGCTTTTTATTCTGTGAAAACGACAAGTTCCTCCAAAGGTTCTTCTCACTCCAACTGGCACGGATTCGATGCAAATGTTCACGAGATTGACCAAACGGAATATGAGCATCGGTGATTTCTCGTGCTTGAACCGAAAACTCATTGTTGTACTCCTTCTCAAAAATCGATCAATATGAGCATTGGCTTGCTCAATGTCGGTAATGCCCTCATAGGCAAACTGGTGAGGCCATCGGCCTTGAAGAGTTTTATTCAAACGCACTATACGTCCTTTCGCCTGAGGGCTGTGAGCGTAAATCGTTTCTATGCCTAGATGACGACAAACTATCTCATAATCGGTCAACTGGAACGTATGCTCCAACAGTTGAGAAAAAATCAAAGACGATTACGAAACAAACGTATCGAGGCGCACTTGATGGAGCCCGTCCTCCAAAAGTTAAGAGACAATCAAAAATGACGACAGGATAAATCTACCAGCGTGTGAACGCTAGATGAGCCAAACAAGAGTTATAAGTTGTACCAAGTTACGTGTGATTAAGTGTGGTTGGATAATAGAGGGCAAGTTGTACCAAGCGTGTGAACGCTAGATGTAGCAAACGTACGCACGCAGTCTTCTTGTAAATTCAGAGAAAAGAGCTTATTCAAAAAAGCCAAAAAACTGTAGAAATTTATTGAAATTTGATGCTTTTTGCTTTCCGTAAATAACGAGTGTTTCTAACATCTAATAGGAGCACTCAATGTCTGAACAAAAATATCTTCGAGTTAAAGAGCTCGCATTAATGCTTTCAATAAGCTGCGCCACTGCATGGCGTTGGACTAAAACGAAAAAAGATTTTCCGCAACCTATTCATCTTTCAAAAGGTATCACGGTTTGGTCAAAAAACGAAGTCGAAGATTGGATTTCACAATGCCGTAAATAAAAATCAGAATTCATAAAAATCTTTGTTTGAGGAGGTTCAATCTATCGAATAAAAGCACAAACCATTTTTATATCAGAAGTCATTTAGTACCAAATTTTTAATCGTAAATAAAAAGTGCAATCGCTCTATTTGGGTTGATTGCTTTTTTGTTCACTTTTTTGGGATAGCCAAATGAAAACAATATTTAAAAATCCAATTGATGCGTGCAGAGTTATCGAAGCACGATTTGAAGGAAAGTTGCCAGAACCAGGAAAACATATTCGTTTAATGCATTGTGATTCTCGCACTGGCAATCGTTCTGTTTGTCTCAATGTTTATGCAGACGCTAGAGGCGGATACCTGTACAGCTTTCGTGATGGTATCAGTGTTGAATGGCGTTGGTCAGACGCAGACAAACAAAAATATTTGAAAAATTGTTTGACTTTAAGGGAGGAGGTACCAGCCTTATCAAGTAATGCAAAGTTAGTCAAAAAACTTCTGAAAAAAGCCAAACCGATCAAGAAACATTCTTACCTCGAATCAAAACACCTACGTAAGTATGAAAACTACCCACTTTATGAAATAAGTCGTCAATCTTTAAATAATCTGTATTCAAAAGAGTTGACGAATTGTTTAGTAGGGGATCGCTTTATTCTTGTGCCTTTGCTTGATATTGGAGGCCATCTTCATTCTGCTCAATTAATTGATGAAGAAGGCAGAAAGCGTTTCTTGAAAGGAAAACTGGGAGAATCGTTTTTTACCACTCAAGAGCTTAGTAACGCTCAAGTAATAGGAATCGCCGAAGGAGTCGCTACGGCTTTAAGTGTTACTCAGGTAGAGGGTTTCCCAGTAGTTGCCGCTATGAGTTGCACTCGATTCCGAACAATTGTTCCATTGATAAAGAAGCACTATCCCCAAGCAAAAATAATTGTTTTGGGTGATTGTGGTCATGGTGAAACGGAGGCTAAATCTGTTGCGTTATTAAATAACGTGCCTTTTGTTTCGCCGTCTTTTTCAGAAGAAGAGATTGCTTTATTTAAAAAACTAACACGCACAACGAATAGTCCGACTGATTTTAATGATTATTACGTTGTGAAAGGAATTTTGTATGAATAATATTATTAAACAAGCCTTAGAAGGTTATGAATCAGCATCTGCACGAGATTTTCTTGAAGCTATCTCGGTATTACCGAGCAATGCTAAGAAATCGGATATAAATAAAATTGCAAAACGGTTTTCGGTTGATTCAGGAATAGTAAAACACATCCAAGATTACTATCAAACAGAAGACCTTTCCGCTCCGCTACCAGTACCAAGTGAAAAATTGGAGTCAGTGACAAAACTGGCAAAGGTTATTCATAAAGCAATAAAGAAGTACGTGGTATGTCAACCATATGAGGCAAAGGCATTGACTCTGTGGGTACTACAGACTTGGTTTGTTGATCATGTGCGTTGTGTTCCATATTTAATCGTCAATTCGCCAGAACCAGAATGTGGCAAAACTCAATTGCTCAAGCTACTTCAGTTGTGCTGTAGAAAGTCTTGCTACATGCCCAGTATCACTGCGGCAACTATTACACGTGTTTTGGGTATAGACACGCCACCTACGCTATTGATCGATGAAGCCGATTCAAATGTAAAGGCATTTAAGTGGGCCGCTGACGTCATAAATGACGGCTATGAGCGCGGAGGGCAGTCTATTAAAGCTGACCTTAACGATCAAAAGAAAGTCATAACAACAAAGACTTTCAGTAATAAGGCCATTGGTGGAATCGATATCGTGTACAAACTTAATCCTGCGGTTATTTCGCGAAGCGTTGTTATCTGCCTTCAACAGGTTGTGGCTAATGATGAAAAAGATCCTGTAGAGGATCTCACACTGAATAACGACAAGGCAGACTGGGAAAAACTTCGAAGCTGTTTATATCGTATTGAGATGAACCTTGGAGATCCATTTGAAGGAATTTACCGAGATTCGAGCTTTAGACTTGATTTCCCTAAGGGGGTCAAGCATATGAGACAGAAAAAAATTTGGCGTGGGATTTTTTCACTGGCTCATTTGGTCAAGCAGTTAGAAGATGATGATACGTTACTCGTTTGGGCTCAGGAGTGTATGAAAACTTTTATTAGTCTCAAATTCAACAACGAAGATAAGAAGACGCGGCTACGTTCAAATATGAAAGAGTTGCTTTCTTCAGTTAGTGATGAGTTCTTGCCAACTCGGAAGATCGTTGCACTGCTTAATAAAAATGAAGAATGGGGATGGCGTGATGAAAATAACGGCAAAGGCGCCAGTGACAGAACTGTCACAGATTTCTTATCTTCATATCATTTGCACTCTCAAGACGATCCTGTAGTTAAAAGGAGAGGTTTTTATGTAAAAGACCTAAAACGAGTCTTGAACAGTAATTAACGAAAATAGTGTTGGTAGGGTTAACAGGGTAGTTAGGTTAAACAGGGTAAAAGCTTTAATTCTTATATTTAGATATTTATTATTTTTTTTTTACTTTTTTCTGTTTAAATGAGAGGGCGCACACCCTCTATACCCTACCAACCCTCATTACCCTAACTACCCGCCTTTTTCTCATAAAACAGGCTCTCTTCGTAATAGATAGAGCAATTTCTCAAACTAAGTTAATTGAAAAATTTAATCTCAATAAGAAAAGTTCATTGATTTTTTTTAGGATACATTTAATCATGATCAATTCGTATTTTTTACCGGTATCAAACAATAAAGAACTCATTCAGGCTCGGGTATTTGACTACAAGCGCGGCTACACGTTTGAACTAATGATTGGAGACAAGCACAAACCGATATTTGATCGGTGTTCATTGTCTGAAGATCGTGAGTTTATTGTGTATGTAGGGGAGGATTGCAAAAAGTACCTGAGTGAAGAGTTTGATGATTTTGTTAAGGTAGAGCTTAAAGAAAAAGGTGCGCTTGAGACAGTCATCAAGGCATTAAAAATTAGGTTTCCCAATGCACCTCTTTTTGTAGCAATTCCTAAGCAGGATAAGCGCAGATTTGAAATGAAATTCCCTACTGTGGAATTCATCCCTGATTTTGAGTGTTTCAGAAACTAAATATCGAATTGGCCGCTCATGTTCACGATGGCGGCCAATTATTTTCCCATTCTTTGATTGAGCGATTAGTTCGCTTGATGAAAATTACTTAGTAATCTTTGCTGGCTGATAGTCGGTAGGTGTAGCGACATCAAGCGGTAAGCGAACTTTTCGCCCATTCTTAATTTCCCAAATATTAACAATTTTCAATTCGGTGAATTCTTCACAAGGCCATTCCGTATATGTTTGAATTTTTTGATTAGAGTGTGCTTGACCGAACGGAGGGACATCCATAGTGGACTTCGCGATGACTTTGTTGCCCTTAATATAGTGAAAGTCTATCTCAAGTGGATTATCGAATGGATCAGCAGCGGCATCAAGACTAAAGACCAAAGTGCAGTAGCCTTGTCCAGAATAGCCATCATCAATATTTTTTATCCAGAACCCTCTATGTTCCTGAGCATAAGAGGGAAGACCTACAGCGAAAAGCAATAATCCGATAATCCACTTTTTCATATTTCACCTAAAACTTATAACCAGAATTAGGACTCGCTTTTTCTACGATGACTCTCAAATAGTCAGGGGTAATTTCTATTGTTCCACCTGAGATATTGCCCTTATAGTAAACAACTGGACCAACGTTAGCACCTAAAATGGCTAGGGGATTTGGTTTAGAGTCTGGAGTTAATTCGTCAATGTTGTAATTATTGACAAAGGCTTGCAAGAAGTGATTGTCGAAACGAGTAGTTCCCCAGAATTCTCCTCCATCGAATTGTAAAAACTTAACGTGGTAAGTTTCGTCTAAAAGAGCGCCAATTTTGTTGCCAGAAACCGTAAAAGCAATTTCTTTGTTCTTTGTTTCGGCAAGTTGAGGTTCATAGCCAATTGATTTTGCACAAGCCTCAAATTCAGACCAGTTTTGTCCCAATTGAAAACAACGGAATTGAGGTCCAGATTTTTGAATTGCTTGAGCTTGTTTTGCAGGAAGCGCCCTGCGATCAAAGTCCTTCGCACTTTCGAGCGATTTCTTAATTTTTTTACAGCTATCTGCTTTTTGTTTTAGTTTGTTTTGTTTTTGCTTATAGATAGTCGGGAAATTTGATGGAGCTTTCTCCTTTAATTTTCTTAATTCTTCATTGGTTGTTGCAACAAGATCTTTGTACTCTTGCCTGCAAATATTAAGTTTATTTTCTAATTGTTCTGAAATAGATGCAGCAAAGCAGGAAGCATTAAATAATGAGCATCTTTGCCACAATGTCAAGTGATGAATTCAAGAATTAGAAAAATTTTATCGTAACAGGGGTTGACATTTCTCATTTTGGTGCATACACTTGATACATCAAAATAATTTGATGTGAGGTGAGATCGTGGAAACAAAGTATCAAAAGCAGGCAAAAGTGTTTAAGGCTTTGTGCGATCCCAAACGGCTTGCAATTCTGGAGCAGCTAAGAGGCGGAGAAAAGTGCGCCTGTGTTTTACAAGAACCTCTGGATTTAACGCAATCTGGTCTTTCCTATCACATGAAAATTCTCTGTGATTCCGGCATTGTTACCAGCCGGCAAGAGGGAAAGTGGACGCATTACCAATTGAGCGATTCCGGCAGAGAATATGCGATAGAACTGCTAAAGGAACTGACAACGCCGGATACGGAACAAGCGATAGCTTGCTATCGGTGTGGATAGAATACGCCATCTAAATAGCGGATGGCTTTTCTTTTGGCAACACACATCAAAATATTTTGATATGTAATGTATAAAATGGAAAGTGAGGTTTTTGTATGGGTGTATGGGACTTTATTCAGGATCAGGTGCTTGGGATGCAATGGCTCAATGCACTGATCGGCATGGGGTTGTCGGCCCTTGGCCTGGATGTTACCGGACAGATCGGCGGCAGCATACAGTTTTTCATCTATGATGTCTTAAAGATCACTGTATTGCTTTGTGTGCTGATTTTTGCGATCTCTTATATCCAAAGCTACTTCCCGCCGGAGCGGAGTAAACGTATCTTGGGTAGATTTCACGGAGTTTGGGCGAACATTATCTCTGCTCTGCTGGGAACAGTGACACCATTCTGCTCCTGCTCATCTATCCCGTTGTTCATCGGCTTTACGAGTGCGGGCCTGCCGCTGGGTGTGACATTCTCCTTTTTGATCTCGTCTCCGATGGTTGATCTGGGAAGTCTTGTCCTGCTCATCAGCATTTTTGGCGCAAAAGTAGCCATCATCTATGTGTTGTTGGGGCTTGTCATTGCTGTCATCGGCGGTACAATCATTGAGAAACTGCACATGGAAAAGCACATTGAGAGCTTTGTTCTTTCTGCTGGCAGTGTGGACATTGAGTCTCCTGATCTGACGATACGGGAACGACTGATTTATGCGAAGGAACAGATGCTGGATACCTTCAAGAAGGTATTCCCTTACATTCTGGTGGGTGTCGGCATTGGTGCGTTGATCCACAACTGGATACCAGAGAGCTGGGTGGAAACCGTTCTTGGCAGCAATAATCCCTTTGGCGTTATTCTCGCCACGATTGTAGGCATCCCCATGTATGCAGACATTTTTGGCACAATTCCGGTTGCGGAGGCGCTGCTCTCCAAAGGAGCGCAGCTTGGCACAGTTATGTCCTTCATGATGGCCGTCACAACCCTGTCCCTGCCGTCACTTATCATGCTCCGCAAGGCGGTAAAACCGAAACTGTTGGCATTGTTTATTGGTGTTTGTGCGATAGGAATTATTATTGTTGGTTATCTGTTCAATGTATTTCAATTTATTTTAATGTGATTTAGGAGGTAATTTACAATGGGACTGTTTGGTAAAAAGAAAGAAGAAAAAAGCTGCTGCTGCGGGAGCAGTTGTACACCGGAAGCTATGGCCCAGGCCGAAACCGCAAAAAAGTCAGCTGGTGTTAAAGTGTTGGGTTCTGGATGTGCAAAATGCCATGCGTTAGAGGATGCTACCAGAGAGGCACTTGAGGAACTGGGCATGGATTCAACCATCGACCATGTGACCGATTTTGCTCAAATCGCCGCCTATGGCGTGATGACCACCCCTGCTCTGGTGGTAGATGGTAAAGTGGTATCTTATGGTAAGGTTTTGAAAAAGGACGAGGCCAAAGCCCTCATTCAGAAGATCAGAGGGTAAGCGTATGAGCCAAAAGCCAAAAGTGGCCTTTATCTGTGTTCACAACTCCTGTCGGAGCCAGATTGCAGAGGCACTCGGAAAGTATTTGGCCTCTGATGTCTTTGAGAGTTACTCCGCAGGAACACAAACGGTACCACAAATCAACCAAGATGCCGTGCGGCTGATGAAACAGTTATACGGCATCGACATGGAGCAGACGCAATACAGCAAGCTCTTGACTGAACTTCCACCGATTGACATCGTTGTGACTATGGGTTGTAATGTAAATTGCCCCTATCTTCCCTGCAAATATAGGGAAAACTGGGGGCTTGACGATCCGTCTGGAAAGGATGAGGCGGAGTATCGGAAAACGATAGCGGCCATTGAGCAAAAAATGATGGCGCTAAAAGAATTCGTCAAAGAAAATTTCGAGCATTAAAAATAGCCCTCCCCAACATTGGGGAGGGCTTCGCTATCTTATGCTGCAATCTCCGGGATTTCCCGGACAAAGTTATAAACGATTCTGACTTCCTGCACCTTCTGGCCGTCCACCTTCTTGACCTCGCCAATCAGAATCCGGCTGATGAGCCGGTTCAGTACCGCCTCGTCCAGTTCCTCAATGGTGGCATAGCGCCGGATTTCCTTGATAAAGGTACGGACTTCGCTTTCCTGGGCATCAGCCCGGCTCTGCATCATCGTCAGGTCATGCAGACGCTTCTGGTTGGATTCCTGCTCCTGTTCCAGCGCCGCCGTCAGCTTCACAAACCGCTGCTCGGTCAGGATGCCTTTGGCCTTATCGGTGTACAGGCTCAGGAACATCCCGTCAATCTCCTGATTTCGGGCCTCCAGCCGCTGGCGTTCTTTCTCTGTCTGGGATGCGTCCACCAGATACCGGCGCTCCATCCGGCTGCTGAGCCGCTGATAGAACGCATCGGCGTCCTTCATGGCCTGCGCCGCCAGTTCCTGTATATCCTTCAGCACCAGATTGTATAAATCTCTGGCCTCCTGCCAATACCATGACGAGTGCAGCTTTGCTCATCTAAAACTCCTCCGCTTTAAAATCCTGAAATTCACCACTCTGAATCCTAGCCTTCATCTTTTTCTTGTTATATTGGTTAACTACAGCCTTGATTTCAGCCTTGGCTTTATTCTCATCTTGAATAAGTAGGCGACAAACTTGATAGGCTTTTTTATCAAATCGTCTTGCCTTACAAACGTCAATAGGTCTTTTAATTGCTGCGTGAAAAGAAAGCTCAATACATTTCGCTTTAGCTTGAGGATGCCCCAATTCTGCAGCATTGCAATAATCAATAGCGGCCCAATAAAACTCACCGTTTTTTTCATATTGTTGAGCCTCTATAAAGCTGTGATAACCAGGTGGTGCGTTTTTGGGCGTTTCTTTTCCTAGAGATGCCAAACCTTCATTCATTTGAGCACAGCCGCTCAGTGCCATGCACAGTGAAGAAATGAGAAGTAAAGGTAACCTTTTTTTCATTTGTTATTCCCATTAATGGTGATAATTTCTTTAGCGATTTCTTGACGTCGGGCTTCTCGTGTTTTTTTAATCGTTGACGGGATCATGAATAAATCAATAATCCACCAAATCCCAAGAATGATGAAAAGGAGTAGGCCGATCCCCATCGAACTACCGTCATCGTTATTCAGAGCCGCGCCAAACCCGTATAAGAACTGGAACCACGCAATCAGACTTAACACCAAACGCACTATGCCAATCTTGTTTTTACCCAAATAGAAGCAATGAATAGCGAGGCCACCTAAGAAAAACCACAAAATATAGGCAACCGCTGTACTTTTAGATTCGTTCGCCAATCGGGCTTCAACTACAAGAGCTTGTTCGTTAGTGAGCTTCTTGACGTAATCTGGTTCTGGCGGTGCGGCTGTGACTGGTTTATATTCAAATTCTTGTTCTGACATAGCGCTTACCTCTCAATTGGTTTCACAAAAATAAATGGCATAAGACGCCCATCACCAATTTGTTGAAGCTTCCAGCCATTTTTGCTAACGAAAGTGAGCATCGCAGGCTTGGGGTAGTAGCTCCAACCATCGCCCGTATCTAGTTTTGCAGCGTAACCAGTTGGGAATTTAGGATCTATTTCTGTTACTACAGAAGTGTGTAAAGTAACCTGTCCTCCAAGTTGTAAAGATCGTTCGACGTCTGATTTCGAAGACACGTCTTTTTTGGGAGTATCGGATAAATCTGTGTAAACGAATAAAAATCGCTCGCCTTTATAGCTATCGGAGCATCCCGTGACACTGAATGCAGCGATTGTGCAAACTAACGCTGCCCCTATAATTTTTGCTTTCATTAAAGCCTCACTATTTAAAGGAACTTTCTACAAGTGGTTGAGGCCAGTACAGAGGTACAGCAAAGAAAACGATGATATGATTTCCCTTTATTGGAAGGGACGTTTTGATTTGTTGAATTCACCCTTCGTAAGGCTAAAATAACCACCAATTGTTATGGATTTTAGATAAGTAAGAGAGTGTTTTATGGTGGGCTAGATGGTGGGTAAATTTTTAGATAATTGAATGGTCCCTTATTTTACAGGGTTGTTTTGAGGCCCGTGGGGACGCCACTTTTCCAATGAGCAACCTTCTGGGTTGCTTTTTTGTTGCCTAAAA
>ENA-OWPN01001709-OWPN01001709.1-human-gut-metagenome-genome-assembly--contig:-NODE-1709-length-17594-cov-7.471521_pt1 | contig 17594 bp, 10 predicted proteins | sample MGYA00248266_ERZ651850 | MGnify/ENA primary metagenome ERZ651850 (study PRJEB26924, sample SAMEA4378296) | human gut metagenome | biome: human gut; feature: human-associated habitat; material: faeces... | reverse complement strand
CAAAAAGAGAGCAGTGCATTGGCACTGCTCTCTTTTTGTAATCAGCATCTTCTATCTTAGCACCCAGGGCAAGCCCTGGGATAAGCAGAGAGCCAGTTTTGAAGGAGCGACAGCGACGCGCAAAACTGTGCGAATCGCTTATGTCGGACCGCTGACGTAAACGGGATATGTGACAGCAACATATACATGCGTGCCGGTCCGACTGATAGGTGAGACGACCGCCAGCAGGAGACGTATACAGTATGTATGCGTTCTTTTTTTGTATATGTGCAGCTTCCTATCCTTCTAGGTCCCTGGGATAAGCATAAGCAGGGAACACCGTTTGAAGGAGCAAAGCGACGCACAAACGGTAGTGAGTCGCTTACTTCGAATCGGGACATATGAGATAGAAGCTGATAGGTTCATGCCGCAATGCCTGCCGATTCGAAGCCCTGATGGAGATACACTAGACAGATAGACACGACGCGCAAAACTGTGCGAATCGCTTATGTCGGACTGTTAACCTAAACGGGATATGTGACAGCAACATATGCATGCATGGCGGTCCGACTGATAGGTGCGACGACCGTTAGCAGAAGAAGTATACATTAGGTATGCGTTCTTTTTTTGTATATGTGCGGCTTCTTATCTTTTGAGGTATGTCATACCTATGTGGCAAAAACTGTCAATTCGAAGCCCTGAGGGCGATACCCTGAACAAATAAGCACGACGCATAAAAGTGACGGATACATGAGATGACCACCAGCAGGAGACGTATACGATATGTATGCGTTTTTTTTGTATATGGGCCTTTTTATCCTTTCAGCATACATGATGACTTTTCTATATGTCGCGCCTTACCAATGTATGATACAATGAGTTTAATTACTTGTGAATCTAACTGTCCATACAAAACAAAGAGAAAGGATAGATTATCTCTATGAAAGATAAACTCGTTATTGTCCGCGGCGGCGGCGATATTGCGACCGGCACAATCCAGGCTTTGCATCGGGCTGGATTTTCCCTCTTAGTGTTGGAAGTGGCCGACCCGTCGGCGATTCGGCGGCAAGTCGCCTTGTCGGAAGCCGTATATGATGAAACGGCGTCTGTCGAAGACCTTACGGCCCGTCTTTGCCGAAGCGCCAAGGCTATCGAGAGGGCCTGGAGCAAGGGGGAGGTCCCGGTTATCATCGACCCTAAGGGCCGCTCTATTGCGGAGCTGCAGCCCTGGGCCGTCGTCGACGCTATTTTAGCGAAACGCAATCTTGGCACGAATAAAGACATGGCACGCCATGTCGTCGCCTTGGGGCCAGGCTTTACGGCCGGCGTCGATTCAGACGCCGTTATCGAGACGATGAGAGGCCACGATTTGGGGCGCATTATATTGGAAGGACAAGCTGTGGCCAATACGGGCGTGCCGGGGCTGATAGGCGGTTATGGAAAAGAGAGGGTCATCCACAGTCCGGCGGCGGGCCGGTTTTACGGTCTCGTCTCCATCGGACGCGTAGTCGAAAAAGGGCAGCTTCTGGGCGTTATTACGAAGGAAGCCCTGCCGGAAGGATACGTCCCGAAGCCGGATGACGGAGTACCCGTGCCGGCCTCTTTGACGGGATTGATTCGCGGCCTGATTCGGGATTCCTATCCTGTCGTCGAAGACTTTAAAATCGCCGATATCGATCCGCGGCAGGAAGAAGTGAAAAATTGCTTCACCATTTCCGACAAGGCTCGCTGTATCGGCGGAGCCGTTGTGACGGCCTTGCTGTGGCTAGAAGGGCGGAAATGTCAGGAGGCAGGGCATGAGCTGTAATCAAACCTCGTCTTGCCATGAATATCCATGCCTGCTGTACCGAAACGGACGGACAGAAGCGTCATCGGCTATGCTTTCCGACGAAGTCGAGTGGGATCTGTGGCTGAACGGCCGCTGTGTACGCCATATGACGTCGTCGCCTCATGAGCTGGACGTATTAGCCGTCGGGTATTGCCTGCAGCAGGGCTTGATAGAAGACGGGCAGGCCGTTCGCGCCTTTTATGAAAATCGCGGCGTATCTGTTGCCGTCGTCGGCATTAAACCGACCTTGGCGAGTAAGCGGCGGCCCATGGCCGTTACGGCCGAACGGTTATGCTCGTACGGCACGCTGCTGGACGAATTATCGGCGGCTCACCATGTGACCCACGGCGTCCATGAAGGGGCTCTCGTACAGGACGGCATCGTCCTGGCCTATGCGGAAGACGTAAGCCGGTATAACGTGCTGGACCGTTTGGCCGGCGAAGTATATCTCCGCAATATAGACACGTCGCAGGCCGTCTTGGTATTCAGCGGCCGCGTGCCGCAGCAGGTGGCGGAAAAGGCCAGCTCCCTCGGCGTATCGTGCATTGCCTCGCGGGCCATGGCGACGAGCGCCGGCATTGAAGCGGCGGAACGGCTGGGCCTTACGCTGGTCTGCGCCTTGCGGAGCGATTCGTTCCGCCTTTTTACTCATGAAGAACGGATTATCAAATCATACGACAAAGACCTATGCAGCCTTTGACAGCATGCATAGGTCTTATTTTGTATCTTTATATTCGCCGCAGCAGCAGGACGGGAACTTCCTCCCCCTCGGTCAGCGGCGGCGAGTGTTTGGGGCGCAAGGCCAAGGCGTTTGCCGCCTTTAGCCCCAGGAGCGCGCTGGACGTGACGACATGGTTCGGCGTGAATACCGGCTTCCCCTGCGCAAAGGAAAGGCGTCCCTGGACGAAGCGGTCTACGGGATTTTCCTTCGTCAAATTTCCGTTCAGCCGGCAGGTGACGACGGGGAAATCGCCGCGCTCTTCGCCGCGGAGCTGCCGCAACACCGGGACGGCCAGGAGGTGAAAGGCGTTGAAGGCTGCCGAAGGATTTCCCGACAGTCCCAGGATAGGCACGGCGTTGCCGCCCTTCCGTTCGATGAGGCCGCCGTACGACGCCGAGCCGGGCCTCATGGCGATGCGCCGGTATAGCTCTCTGGCTCCCAGGTGATGAAAGAGCTGCGGCATGGTGTCGTACAATCCGACGGAAACGCCGCCTGTCGACAGGATCAGGTCGGCGTCGGCAGCCAGCTCCCGTACCCGCTCTATTTCTGACGCCAGCCTTTCCGGCGCGTCGCTGACGTGGCAGAAGGCGGCGCTGCGAATTCCTTCGTTGCGCAGCAGCTGCTGAAACAGATAAGCGTTGGAATTGTATATCTGGCCGTACTGACGCTCTTGACTGGCCATGACGAGTTCCCTCCCCGACGTGACGAGGAGCACCCGGACGTCTTTGTACACGGGAATCGCCGTATTTCCCATGGCGACGGCGACCGATACGGCTCCGCCTGTCAGGTATGTTCCCTGGGGCAGGAGTACTCCGCCGGATTGGCATTCCTCGCCGATGGGAATGATATTGTCTTCCGGCAGGGGAATGGTCGTCAATTCAATCCTCTTTCCCTGACGGCGGACGGCCTCCTGCATGACGACGGCCTGACAGCTGCGCGGCACGGCGCAGCCTGTCATGAGGCGCACGGCTTGTCCGGGAAGGACGGGCTCGTCATAGTGCTCGCCGGCGCCGATGGTGGCGACGACCTCGTAGGAACGCTCCTTTCCGTTCAGGCAGAGAGCGTACCCGTCAAAGGGCGATTTCCGATAGGGCGGATAGGGATGAGCCGCGCAGATGTCGGCGGCGGCAATGCGGCCCCAGGCCGTATCGGGTGGGACGTATTCTATTGTATGCGTCGTATGAGCCAGTATGCCGCGCCAGAGGGCGGCGGCTTCGGCCAGCGTGAGGGCGTTCATGACGATACTCTCCTGTCACATATATCAGGTGTTCTTTTTCTTTTTGCGGGGAGGCGGCGGCTCAAACAGGGAGAGAGCTTCCGTCGGGCAGGCGTCGATACAGGCCGGCGTCCCTTTGATCGTATTGGCGCAGAGGTCACATTTTAAGGCCACCAGGCGGAAGGACCGGCCCTGGGTGTTGCCGTGGACGATTCGGGTCATCGTAATGGCCCCGAATGGGCAGGCCCGGGCACATTTGCCGCAGCCCCGGCAGGCGTCCTCGTCGATGACGATTGTGCGCTCGCCGAAAAAGATGCAGTTGAAGGGGCAGGCTGCCATGCATTGCGGATTGGCGCACTGCATACAGTGGATGGGCTTGGTGACGTCGCTGGTGCGCACGATGCGGATGCGCGGCGTAAAATCGTAGCTGTCCGGCTCCATGGAAAAGATGCGCTTGCCCGTATGGCTGACGACGCAGGCGGCCATGCAGGTATTGCAGCCAATGCATAGAACCGGGTCGACTTTGACGTGTTTATACATGGTTTTCTCCTTTGACGGATACGCCCATGCGGGCGCGGATTTCTTCGTACCGCCGCTTGATGAACAATTCGGCGCCTTTCTGGTTTTGGATTTTTTCGACGCGGCAGGCGCAGTACTTGAACTCAGGCGTGCGGCTTTTCGGGTCGAGGACCGACGTGGTCAGCTCGTTGCAGGCTCCGATCCACCATTGGTAGGTCATGTATGTCGAGCCGGGAGATACGCGGTCCGTCGGCAGGCAGCGGGTAATCGTATGGCCCCGCGGCGAGACGACGTTGACCAGTTCCCCTTCCGTAATGTCCAGGTTCCGGCAGTCCTCGGTGTTCATGGCGATGTAGCCCGGCTCGTCGGCCAGGCCGGCCAGGACGCGGCAGTTGCCGGTCATAGTGCGGACTGAATAATGGCCGACCTCGCGAACCGTAGCCAGCGAAAAGGGATATTCGGCGTTTTCCCGTTCGCGGACCGGCGTATAAGGATAGTAGTAGAAATGGCCTTTGTGGTCGGCCGTGGCGAAATGGCCGCCTTCATGGAGGATCGGCGTGCCCGTGTCGGACGGTTCTTCCGACGTACAGGGCCATTGGACGCCGTGGTTGGCGGCGATTTTTTCATAGGTCGCGCCGGTAAATTTGGGACATAAGCGGCGCATTTCATCCCATATCTGCTCCGTGTCGGCGTAGTGCATGGGATAGCCCATAGCCGTCGCCAGGCGGCACGTGATGTCCCAGTCGGTCAGGCAACCCTCTTGGGGCTCGACGAGCTTGCGGACACGCTGGAAGCGGCGGTCGCACGACGTGTATACCGCATCGTGTTCTCCCCAGGCCGTAGCCGGAAAGATGACGTCGGCGTATTCGCAGGTCTTGTTGAAGAAAATATCCTGCACGATGACGAAATCGATGTTGGACAAGGTTTCCCGGACTTCGGCCAAATTCGGGTCCGATTGGGCCGGGTCTTCGCCGATGATGTAGTAGGCGTGGATTTTTTTGGCGGGGTCCTTTTCTTCCAGTACGGCGTGAGGAACCTGGGTCAGCATCATGCCGGGCTTAGACGGCAGGGGACGGCCCCAGGCCTTTTCAAATTTCTGCCGTACCTGCGGATCGGCGACAGACTGATAGCCGGGATAATTGTTAGGCAGCAGGCCCATGTCGCACGTGCCCTGGACGTTGTTCTGGCCGCGGACAGGGCCTACGCCGGAGGCGCGGCGGCCGTAATTTCCCGTCATGAGGTTTAAATTCGAGCAGGCGATGACGCATTCTACGCCTTGGGAAAACTGCGTCACGCCCATGCCCCACAGGGTGATAGTGTGCTTCGACGAAGCGAATAAGCGGGCGGCGGCGCGGATGTCGCCGGCGGCCAGGCCCGTGGCGAGGGAAACCGCTTCGGGGGCGTATTTCTTCTGCGAAATTTCCGCCGCGTATTCCTCGAAGCCCGTCGTGTGGGCTTCAATAAAGTCGTGGTCTACCAAGTCCGACGTGACGATGACGTGGGCCATGGCATTGAGAAACAGCATGTTGGTGCCGCCCTTGATGGGCAGGTAAATATCGGCGATGCGGGCCGTTTCCGTCTTGCGGGGGTCTACGCAGATGATCTTGCAGCCCTTCTTCTTGGCCCGTACAATGCGGCGGGCGACGATGGGATGAGACGCCGGCCCGTTGTAGCCGATGTTGAAGATGACTTCTGCATCTTCGATTTCGGGGATGTTGATAGACATCGCCCCTTCTCCTACGGACTCACCGAGCCCGGCAACAGACGGAGCGTGTCAAACGCGGGCGCAATGGTCGACGTTGTTCGTGCCGACGACTGCGCGCATGAATTTCTGCATGATATAGGCCGCTTCGTTTCCCGGGCCGCGGGCCGAGCCGGCGCCCATGACCGTATCAGGGCCGTAGGACTTGATGATGGCTTTGAGCCGTTCGGCGGCAAATTGGATGGCTTCGTCCCAGGACACTTCGACGAGGGGGGAATCCTTTCCAAACTTGCGGATCATAGGCTGGCGCAGGCGGCGGGTCAAAATCTGTGGGTCGTTGAGATAATCCCAGCCGTAGAGGCCTTTCAGGCACAGGCGGCCTTCGTTGTTGACGCCGTCGGGAGAGCCCTTGGCTTCGACGACGCAGTTATGTTCCGTATCGACGGTGCAGTCGATGACGCAGCCTGCGCCGCAGTACGGGCAGACCGTAGTAATCGTTTTATAGGCTGACATAGGCAGTTCCTTTCTTACATAGTAATGCTTAATATATCTATTTTAGTATTCTCGGCGAGAATATGCAAATACTTTGTACAGCAGCTCCTGTCAGGATGTTGTTAGGTACAAGATATAGCTGCAAAGGCTGTCGATGTGTGCTGGCGCGATATAGCAGAAGGAAGGATTGCCGCCGCAGCCGATGACAGCTGTGATATGGTCGGGACGCATTGGCGGCGGCTCGGGGCCGTCGATGTAGAGGACGGGAAAGGGGCCGTGGCTGCGGCTTTCGATGATGGCTATGTCGGCGGCCGTCTGCTGAGCCAGCCGCAGGAGAGCGTCTTCCTTGCGTTCGCCGGCGGCGACGTCGTCAGGGCCGCAGAGGAGGGCTTGGACTGCGCCGGCTTGCAGGGCTCTGTCCGTGTCGGAGCCCCTCTTTTCCAGGCAGCGGCGATGGTCGGTACTCTTGACGTAGGCGACGGCATAGCCGCGGCGCGTCAGCTCGGCAATGACCTGCACGGCGAGGCTGGTCTTGCCCTCTCCCGATCGGGCAGCGGAGATAGCGACGACGGGGACGGCGCGGCTACGGTTGGCGTCGATGGCCAGGGCGTCCTTGTAGGCTGACGGCGTGTTGATGTTTTCATATAGAATCGGCGCGCCTGCGTCGTCGAGGATGCGGACAGCCAGTGCGTCGGCAATGGATAAGACGCGGCGTTTTCCCGCGGCCAAGGCTGCCTGCACGGCTTCGAGAGCCGCCTCTCGCTTGTATATGGCGGCCAGAGGCTGAGGCCTGTTTTCGGACATAGGAAGGAATAGGTCGACCAGCGATGTTTGAGACAGCTCCGGCAGGAGCCGCTTCACAGGAGAGAAATCGTAAAAAGGCAGGTCGACGGACAAGACGAGGCAGTACGAGCAGGTACAGGCGCGGAAGGCCGCTTCCATGCCGCCGAGGGGGCCGCAGCCTTGGAAACTGTCAGCGACGACGCAGATGCGGTCGGCTAAATCCGAAGGAAGGGCCGAAAGGTCGGGGGGCCTATTAGCCGAGACGATGATTTCATCAAAGGCGACAGCTTGGCTGCGCAGCAGCAAATCGGTCAGCAGCGTCGCGCCGCGCCACGGCAAGGCAGCCTTGTCGCGTCCCATGCGGGAGCTGCGGCCGCCGGCTAAGATAATCAAGCCTAACGAAACAGTACGGACGATATTTGTCAATGCAGATTCCCCCTTTGCACTCTTGATGTAGTATGTTTATGGTACCATAGGATGCGGGAAAAGGGAAAGCGTGCAGATAGAATAGGATAACCGCATGGGTATGAGTAAAATGTTTCGAAAAAATATTGCGTACACCCCTAAAGTCGTAGTAAAATCATAATGTACAAAACATAAAAGTTACAGAATGGGGGTGAACGAATATGAGACCTGTCCGGTTCCGTAGGCAGGAATGCCAAACAGCTGCACATCATACCAATTGGTATAATTATGTGAAATCATATGCGGGGGGGGGGGTACGGTTCGTATTATAGATATAGCCTGAAAACGCAGGGATTTTCTGCCCTGCTGCATATAGCATATCCATGCAGGCAGAGCGCAAGTTCTGCCCTTTTGTCGTGCCATTTTCCCGAAGCATACCCCTTGTCATACGGAGGACAGCTGCGTATGTAAGTAGTTTTTTTTTGGTATGCAATAGCATGTAGCTAAGGAGGAAAATAGCATGAAAGGCAAACAATTACGAAAAGCCGTGCTGCTCGGCATGGCCATGAGCATGGTCGTCTGGACGACGGGCATGGCGCAAGAACCAATTACCGATGACTTTACTTATAATAAAGCCGAAAGCATAACCGTAACCAATACAGAAGAAGAACAAGCGGCAATACAGGTAACTGATAAAGAGGTTTCTATTAAACCGACTGACGAAGGTTCAACTATCAAACTAGAATCTTCTGGAAGCGGCATTCGTACAGAAGGCGGAAGTAATGGTAGTACTGTAACATTGACGTCGTCTGGCGGTAATGAAATTTATTTCAATACTGGAAATGATAAAAAAGGCGATGGGATTACCGTAGAAGATAACTCCCACGTTACAGTTACTGCGGAAAATGGACAGAACTATATTCATGCCGAAAATTATGGTGACATTGTAGAAGATATCCCTGGCGGCGACGGTATTCGTATTCAGGGCGATGGGACGACGACTGTAACAGGTCAGACCAATAAAATTGAAGTTATCGACGACGGCTTGTATATCCATCAAGACAGCGGAGATACTGCGGATATTACACTGACGGCTACAGGAAGCGATGCAGAGGGTATCGGTAACTACATCGACGGTAACAATGGTATTCATACTGCTGGCGAAAATAAAGGAAACATAACGGTTACGGCGAACGGCGGCAATGTCATTCATGGGAAGCAAAACGCTGTATATGCAAGTGGTTCGGGAACGATTACCATTAGTGCGACTGCAAAGACTGACAGTGAAGGAATTTCTTTATTAGCTAATTATGATGAATATAACAATGAATTAACTGGTGATGTAAACGGCGTATGGTCTGATGGTACAGGTATAACAAACGTCATAGCCGACAATGATAATATTATAGCTGGTACAACGAACGGTATTTTGTCCAATGATTCAGGTACGATCAATGTAACAGCAGGTAATAATAATGTTATTGGACAGTATACTGATGAAAACGGGCAAACAATTACAAGCCAAAGTGGTATTAATGCTACGCAAGGTATTGTAAATGTGACAGCAGGAAATGATAATAGTATTATTGCTAGTAATAATGGGATTATAGCTAAGGGAGATACGACTGTATCCTTGATTGGTGCTTCTAATAGTATCAATGTAAATGATACTACTGGTCAGACAATTTATGGAATAAAGGTGGATGATAATGCAACTACCGATATTTCTAGTACAGATGGTGATTTTGTGATACAAGGAGATACTCCCGGAACGAATGCGTATGGGATTGCTGCGGGGCGAGATAATCTGGGTGGTAATGTGAATGTATCTGCGACAGGAGATATTCAGATTGATATGATTACGGGAGCGCCTAATGCAAAACATGGAGAGGTTTACGGTATTTATGCGCAAGGTGACGGTAAGATTGAGCTAAATTCCGGCGCAAATATTATTGTGTCAACAAAATCACACGTTGTAGAACAACCGGAAGGTGGAAATAATACGTCAGGAATTAGAAGTGAAAACGGTGGCACCATGGCAGCAGTCGCTGAAGGATTCATAACCATACAGACTGAAGATTCTGCATCTGTAAATTATGGAATTTCTGCTAACGGACTTGCGTCTTCAATGTCGGTTACGGCAAAAGGCCAAAACGAAGAAGGAAATGGTGTTAATGTTTATTCCAGCGGCAAGCTCTCACATGCTGTTTACGCGCAGAATGGTACAACCGATATCACGGCGGAAAATGGTGGGATATCGGTTGTTGCCGATGGTGCTGAAGCGACAGATGCTATTTTGAGTGGGACTAGTTTTGATGGTACAGATAGCCATGTTAAGATGACCGCAAATGGAAATATTTTCTTAAGCGCATATAATGACAGTGATGTATATGCAAATACTTCCTATGCAGCAGGCATTTTTGCCAATTCTTATGGTCCGGCGGTTGAAACGACTTTATCTGGTCAGGATATTACGATCAAGGCAAAGAGCGAAAGCAATGCTGCATATGCTGTTTATGGATATGCTTCGGGGGATGGCGCTTCCAATGATGTCAATATTTCCGGCAATAATGTTTCTATAGAAGCAAGTGGGCATCAAAGTTATTCTTATGGTATATATTCTGGGAATAGTGATATAGATATTGAAGCGAAAGAATCTACATCAGTTATTTCAAATGCATACGGGATTTATGCGTATGCAAATGGGGATGTAACGCTGATTGCAGATCAAGGGAGCAACAGTGTTACATCAACAACTGCGACTGGAATCTATTCTAGCGCAGCGTCTGTCACATTAAAAGGCTTCCAGAATGACGTACAGGCTAACACGGGAATCTGGGGGCTGAATAGCGGTAATGTTTCTTTGAATGCGACAGATAACCAGCTTACCGTTGATGCCTATGGTGCCTATGCGGATACTTCTTCGGATGTAAACCTCACAGCGATGGAGGATAATAGTATTTCAGCTGGTACGATTATGGAAAATGAAGATAAGGCCGAATTTGGTAGTGCTTATGGTGTATATGCTTTGAGTGGTAGTACCGTGGCTTTAGATGCAGGCAATCAAAATGCTGTTTTCGGTGCTGTATATGCCAATGGATCAGCTAATGACGTCATGACTCATGTTACGTTAGACAGTGCCAGCAACGTTGTTCAATCTGCCAAAGCTATTGACAATGCCGGCGATCTCAACGACGGCAGGCACATCATTTCGTCCCTCTATGCCGAAGACGGCGCGCAGATCAGCGTCAGCGGTGACCAGAATGTTATCCGTACCTATGCTGAGAATCCGGCAGATCCGAACACGCTGGAAAGAACGATTTGGGCGTACAATACAGCGGATATTACCATCGACGGTCAGACATATATCAGTACAGACCGTTATGAAAAAACTGATGAAGCCCAGAAGGGCAACAGTGCGGATATTGCCATTGCCGCCGGTACGGCTACGGAGCTGAATAAAGACCTGGTAGATGCATATGTACCAGATAGAGCGACAGTATCCGTGAAGTATGATACGACGAGCACCATTACAGGCGATATCCTTTCGGCATATGCCGGTCAAGTAGACATTACGCCGAAGAATGATACGGCGCAAATGCATATTACAGGGAATATTCTTGCCGGTAACAACGGTGTCTTAAACGTGAACCTCGGCAATGGCGGTACATTGACAGGCCGTGCCGATGACTACGGCGACGCCGGCGTTATTGACGACAGCGGCCATGGTACAGAATTCTTCAACCCGGCTTTCAGTAGCGATATTTTCAAGGGCGGCGAAGTAAATCTCACTATGGGCAATAACTCCCGCTGGAATGTCACGGGCCAGAGCTGGATTACGCGTATCAATACGAACGGCGAAAACGCTCTTATTAACCTTGTCAATTCTGATACGGACAGGAATGAAAATGCTCATGCCTTGACGGTATATGAAATGAACGGCGACGCTATCTTTAACATGAGTTTGAACGCCGATCGTACTCTCAGCGACATGGTATACATGAAGAATGCTACTGGCGAATACGTCGTGAACGTCGTCGACCCTGTGACCCAGGCCGATATGTATGCTGGCAGAAACGACGGCGGCATCTTTGACGGTCTGCGCTTTGCTACGGTAGGCAAGGGCTCGAGGGCTTCCTTCCGGGCGATTACCTGGGATCAGGGCGTTAACAACATCGAATACGAAGTTGGCACGGACAGCTATGATACGAGCGATGAAAACCATCATTATGACAGCTCGACGGGCAATGGCGTCGGCGATACGGAAAAACCGGGCAGCAATTTAGTTGAAGGGTTCTTTAATACCGATGGACAACCGGGCGCTCCGGAAGCTCCGGCTAACGGCGTCATGACCTTAGCAGCCGTTGCTCCGCAGGCGGATATGGGTACGAATACGGATGCCAATGGCACGGAAGTTGATGAAACGACGAACTTCAAGCTCATCGGCGTCAAGAGCAGCGAAATCTCCGACGCTGGCAAGACCGTCGTAGCCATGTCACGTGTCAACTACTCCAATGCCGTATACATGGACCGTCTGAACAAGCGCATGGGGGAAGCTCGCTACATCGACGGCGACGAAGGGCTTTGGGTTCGTATGCGTCATGACCGTATCGGCAAGTCCGATGCCTTCCGCAGCATGAATACTATGATGGAACTGGGCTATGATACACGGGTGAACGACCGTGAAGACGGAGAACACCGTCAGGGCGTGGCGATCGACTACATGCGCGGCACGGCGGACTACAAGAACGTAGCCGGTGAAGGCGACGTACGCCGCGGCGGCATCTGGTTCTACGACACGTGGCTGGGCAATAAGGGCCATTATACGGACTACGTCTTGAAGTTTGGCAGACTGTCCAACGATTTCGAGCTGTACACGAGAACCCTCGGTGAAAAAGTTACGGGCGACTACAGCAACTTCGTCTACTCGGCTAGCGCTGAATATGGCCGCAAGAAAGACCTGGGCAATAACTGGTACATCGAACCCCAGGCTCAGATCCAGTACGCTCACGTCACCGATGCTGACTACACGACGAGCCAGGATACGCACGTCCAGCTCGACGCCATCGACAGCTTGATTGGCCGCGTCGGCTTCCGCCTCGGTAAGGACGTCGGCGAAAAGAGCACCTTCTACATCAAGGCCGACGTGCTCCATGAATTCCTCGGTGATCAGGACATCGAAGCCCGCGACGCCACAGGCCTCCTCAGCACGACCTATGAAAACGAAGGCACATGGTACGACATCGGCCTCGGTTTCTCCCATCAGTTCAGCAAGGGCACCTATATGTATCTCGATATGGAAAAATCCATCGGCAATGACAACGAAGACACGTATCAGTTCAACTTCGGTATGAACTGGAAGGTCTAAGGAGCAGTGATGGAGCTGCTGACGTAAGCATGATGATCGTTGCTGCCGAAAGGAGAGATAAAACTGACTTTGATATGATTAGATAAAAACGCTAACATATCAAGTCAGTTTTTCTATGCCCTTTTATGCGTGGTATCATACTAAGTTATGCAGAGCAGATATATAATTACATATTGCGTACACCCCTAAAGTCGTAGTAAAATCATAATGTACAAAACATAAAAGTTACAGAATGGGGGTGAACGAATATGAGACCTGTCCGGTTCCGTAGGCAGGAATGCCAAACAGCTGCACATCATACCAATTGGTATAATTATGTGAAATCATATGCGGGGGGGGGGGTACGGTTCGTATTATAGATATAGCCTGAAAACGCAGGGATTTTCTGCCCTGCTGCATATAGCATATCCATGCAGGCAGAGCGCAAGTTCTGCCCTTTTGTCGTGCCATTTTCCCGAAGCATACCCCTTGTCATACGGAGGACAGCTGCGTATGTAAGTAGTTTTTTTTTGGTATGCAATAGCATGTAGCTAAGGAGGAAAATAGCATGAAAGGCAAACAATTACGAAAAGCCGTGCTGCTCGGCATGGCTATGAGCATGGCCGTCTGGACGACGGGCATGGCGGCAGATATTACGGGTCCGATTACAGATAGCAGCCATAATAGGCCAGCAGATAATCCATATACTGAATCTGTTACGGTAACGAATAACACCGCAACAGAATCTGCTATCCAAGTAAATGGAGAAACAGTAAATATTGTTACGGGAAGCGGTGAAGAAGCGGGCTATGATATTACTTTAGATTCTCAAGGCAGCGGTATTCGCACAGAAGGTGGCGACAATACTTCGTTCGTTTCTTTAAATTCGTCTGCCAATAATGTAATCAATTTTGGAAATGGCGGAAATGGTATTTTTTCTGAAAGCGGTATGGATATTACATTATATGCTGCTGGAAATAATATAATTACAACATCGTATACGGATGTCGGTGATGGGGACGGTGGAGATGGTATTAATGCAACGAGCAGTGGGAAAATAACTTTAACTGCTGGCGGTAGTAATATCATAAAAGTAATTAGTGATGGCATTTACACAGAAGAAGGCAGCTCGAAGGATAAAGAGCTTATTGCTGAAACTGGCAATAATGAAATTACTGCCGATAATAACGGCATTGACCACCGCGGTAGTGGAAATATCAATTTAAAAGCAGAAAATGGTAGCAATATCATTACTGCTGAAAACGGCGATGGCATTCGCGTAAATGGGAGTGGTGATGTAACTCTTGAATCACAGTCCAATCAGATTACAGCTGGAGATAATGGCATCCAAGTGAATGGTGTAGGAAATGTTTCTGTAATAGGCATGACTAATTCTATTACGGGAACTCATGCTGGCATTGAGGTAGTACAAGGAAATGTGAAGTTAGACGATAATGCAGTTGCAACACCTATTGAAGGTTCTAATGTTTCGATTCTGTCTCAGTCAGATTCCGCTTCCTATGGCATATATCTTCATGGAATTGAAGGAAATAACGGTGAACCAGATGAAATTGGTTATGCTAATACCGATATTACAGCTGACTACGTTAAAATATCAGCCACAGGGAAAAACAGTTCTTCTTCTCCAACCGTTGTGGGGGTATTATCAGAATTAAATGATGGAGAGTTACATATTAAAGCTGGTAAAAAAGGATTAGAAATTGTTGCTAATGCTTCATCTTTGACAAATACGACTGGATCCGTTTCGGGTGTAAAATCTGAAAATTCCGGATTATTACAATTAGAAAGTGCAGGCGATCTATCCATTCAAAGTACATTTGGAGATGAAACTGAAACCGTTGGCGGGAATTCAACTGCTGTAGATATATATAGTAATGATGATGGCAAAGAACATAAAATCACACTTACTGCTCAACATGATGTTATTTTACGTGCTGAATCTACCAATGGAAATACACGTGCAATCCAAGCAGGAATTCATGATACTGCGAAAGCTCCGACAAATAACATCATAGATATTATAGCAGGAAATGATATTCATATTTCTTCTAATTTGGTTTCAAGTAAATCTACTGGGAATAGCGATGCTATTAACGTTGGTGCAAGTACTTTAAATTTATACGCTGTAAATGGTAGTACGTATATTACAGCAGAAAAATCAGGAGCAAGTGAAGATTTAGCAGCTACAGGTATTCGAGTTCAAAATGTACATGATGATGTAACTTCAAGTGTAATTATTAAAAGCAATATAGGTAATGAAATTCGAAGCGATAGCAATAGCATTTATGTACTCAAAACAACCGACCAGGTAGCTGATACAGGACTTACTTTAACGGCGGAAACAGGTGACAATTACTCCGAATCCGGCAGTGCAAACATTGCAGCATATACAGGCCATGTAACGTTAAATGCAATGAATGGCAATAATACGTTAATTGCACGCGATGGAAGTGGTATTATAGCTACGGATTATTATGATATGAAATTATTTAAAGGCGGTATTGTTGAATTAAATGCACAAGGAAATTCTATTGACTCAGCAGCTTATGGTATTCGAGCTGCTACAGAAGGGCAAGTTACTCTGACGGCATCTAGTGGAGATAACATTATTACAACACGCGAAACGGTTCTTGACGAAGAAACAGGAGAAGTTGGGAATTATGGTATCTATACTGATAATGCTGTTGCCGCTTTAACTTCAGAAGAGGGAAATAATATTATTAAAGCTGGCACGATTAATGAAAGCGGATATGGTGACGGGAAAGCTGTATATGCTTCAAGTAGTACTGAAGGCTGGGCTGCAAGCAAGGTTACGTTAACTGCTGAAAAGGGTATTAATGAACTCTATGGTGCCATTGATGCGAGAAATGCAGATACAGTAGTTATGTTAAATGGGGCAACTAATGAAGGATATTCTGCTGCAATTATTGCTAATGCGGGGGATTTGAATGAAGATAAAAATACAGACCCAGAAACTTCATTCAAAAACAGAAAAGTTATTTCTTCCTTGTATGCAGAAGACAGTGCCAATATTACCGTATCTGGCGATTGGAATGAATTTAGAACATACGCCGATAATCCTGCTGATGATACGACATTAGAAAGAACGATTTGGGCCTATGAAGGCGCGAATATTGAAATCAACGGCAGTACGCTTATTAGTACAGATCGGTATGCAGAAACGTCTGCACTTCAGCCCCATAACAGCGCGGACATTGCTATTGCTGCTGGTACGGCTGTAAATCTAGGGGAAGAAGATTTCAATACTCCGATTGAAGACGGAGAGAGGGCTAAAGTAACGTTGAATTACGGCGCAGGCAGTTCTATTACCGGTGATGTGTTGTCGGCCTATGCCGGAAAAGTAGATATTGCGCCGCAGGCTGCGACGACGAGAAGCAATTCGGCCGGTATTTCTATTACGGGCAACCTTCTTGCCGGTAACAACGGCGTGCTGAATGTCAACCTCGGCAACGGCGGCTCGTTGGTAGGTCGTACGGATGATTATGGTGATGCCAACGATACGATTGTAAATGACGAGCATATCCAGTTCTTCAACCCGGCGTTCAGCAGTACGATTTATCGCGGCGGCGAAGTCAACCTCACGATGGGCAGCGGTTCGTACTGGGATGTTACGGGTCAGAGCTGGCTGACCAGCTTAAAGGGTGACGGCGGTATTATCGACATGCGCAACAGCGAGAATGAAAAGACAACGTCTCATGCCGTACATGTCGATACGATTACGGGGAATCATACCTTTGTCATGGACTTGAACCATGATAATCATAATGTCAGCGATATGCTGTACATCAAAGACCCGAATGCCTCGGCAGGGGAACAAATCATATTTATCAATCGCCTTACGGGCGTGGAAGACATGGCTGACGGCGAAAAACTCCGTTTCGCTACGGTAAACGCCTCGACGGATAAGTTATCCTTCGTGGGCCAGTATGAAGGCGAAAATGGATATGGAAATAAAGCGCGCGTCATGATGCGGGATATCGGCGTTATGGATATGGCGCTTACCATTGAAAATGAAAAATACACGACGGCAGACACGGAAAATACAGGCTATAATGGTACTGACTTTACAGAAACGAAACCGGGCGATGAATATGTAGATGAAACGTATACTGATGGTACGAACTGGTATCTGACCCGTACGTCGTCTGGCGATACGACGTCTGACGCCGGTAAAACTGTCGTTGCCATGTCCCGCATCAACTACTCCAACGCCGTATACATGGACCGCTTGAACAAGCGCATGGGTGAAGCTCGCTATATCGATGGCGACGAAGGGCTCTGGGTTCGTATGCGTCATGACCGCATCGGCAAGTCCGACGCTTTCCGCAGCATGAATACCATGATGGAATTAGGCTACGATACACGGGTGAACGACCGTGAGGACGGAGAACACCGTCAGGGCGTGGCCATCGACTACATGCGCGGCACGGCGGACTACAAGAACGTAGCTGGTGAAGGCGACGTTCGCCGCGGCGGCATCTGGTTCTACGATACGTGGCTCGGCGATAAGGGCCATTACACGGACTATGTCTTGAAGTTCGGCAGACTGTCCAATGATTT
>ENA-OWPN01001707-OWPN01001707.1-human-gut-metagenome-genome-assembly--contig:-NODE-1707-length-17692-cov-2.677723_pt1 | contig 17692 bp, 14 predicted proteins | sample MGYA00248266_ERZ651850 | MGnify/ENA primary metagenome ERZ651850 (study PRJEB26924, sample SAMEA4378296) | human gut metagenome | biome: human gut; feature: human-associated habitat; material: faeces... | reverse complement strand
ACCCGTGACATACACGCCGTCCGCGGTGCGCTCCACCACATGCAGGAAAAGATCGGGATCCGCCTGCTGCGATGGGGACAGCCCGCGGTCGCCCTTGACGTCGGTCATCGCGCCGTCGACCGCCCAGTCATTATTCTGCACATCAGACCAGAATTTGATAAAATTCTCGTGATATTTTGTTTTACAGGCTTCATCGGTTTCATATGTCGTAGAGTAAACTGCATTTGCCGCATCCAGTCCAACGCAGCGCTGGAAGCACGCCGCCGTCTTTTGACCCAGCAGACGCTGCATTTTGACCTTGCGGATCAGATCGTCGGTCGACTGGTGCAGGTGGGTGAAGCGGTTGATCTTCTTGCCGGTCAGGTTGGAGGTCGCGGTCATCAAATCCTCATACTGCGGCTCCTCCGCCAGTTCATAGGTCGCCGCAAAGGAGTTGAGCGACGGCCGCACAATCGGATCGTCCACCACGTTTTCCACCTTTTCCCCGAAGCGGTACAGATTCAGATGCAGCTTGCGCAGGGATGCAATGTATTGTTCTTTGGTCATCATATCATATATCCTTCTTTCCCGTGATTCGGATTTAAACCATCAATTTTTCCCCAAAGCGTTGCGCAAATTCCTCTGCCAGTTCTGCGCGGAACTTGGGATGCGCAATCGCAATCAGCCGCTTGGCGCGCTCGCGCAGCGTCTGCCCGCGCAGCTGCGCCACACCGTACTCGGTGACGATATAGTTGACATCACAGCGGCTGGTGGTAACCGGCGCGCCGGTTGCCAGCGTCGCCACAATCTTGGATGCCGACTCATCCTTGGTGGTCGAGTGCAGTGCGATAATCGAACGGCCGCCCTTGGACAGGTTTGCGCCGCGCACAAAGTCCATCTGTCCGCCGATGCCCGAGATCTGCCGCAGACCGATTGCTTCCGCACACACCTGTCCCTGCAAGTCCACCTCAACGCACGAGTTGATAGATACAACGTTATCGTTCTGCGAGATAATAGCCGGGTTATTGCACACATCCACCGGCAGCATGCGGATCATCGGGTTGTTATCCACATAATCATACAGCCGGCGGGTTCCCATCAAAAAGGTGACACACACCTTTTCTACATCGCGCTGCTTGCGCTTGCCGTTGATAACACCGCTTTCCAGCAACGGCAGCACGCCGTCCGAAATCATCTCGGTGTGCAGACCAAGATCCTTTTTGTCCTCGAGAAACGAGCACACCGCATCGGGCAGCGCGCCGATGCCGAGCTGCAGGCAGTCGCCGTCCCGCACGAGGTCGGCAATATATTTGCCGATCTGCCGGTCCTCTTCCGAGATTTTGGCCGGAGCGGATTCCGGCAGCGGCTCCCATGAGCACAGGAAACCGTCGATTTCGGACACATGCACAAAGCTCTCGCCATAGGTGCGCGGCATATTCGGATTGACCTCCGCAATGACCGTTTTGGCAGACTTGACCGCCTGTGCGCCATAGTCGCAGGACAATCCAAGCGACACATATCCGCGCTCATCCGGCGGCGAGCAGGTGAACGCAAACACGTCCACCGGCAGCGTACCGTCCCGGAACATGCGCGGCACATCCGAAAAGAAGACCGGTGTGTAGTCCGCGCGGTGCTCCGCTATCGGTTTGCGCGCCGCGCCTCCCACAAACAGGGCATTGTGCCGGAAATGACTCTCCATTCCGGGCTGCAGGTAATCACCCGAGCCAAGATAGACCATGTGCGCGACTTCCACATTATGAAACTGCTCCGCCATGCGCGCCATCGTGCGCTGAAAAATGATTGGCTCACCTACCGCGTGACCAAACACCACGCGGTCACCGTCACGAATTACGCTCACCGCCTGCTCGGGCGTCATGGTGTGCGCTTTGTAATAGCTCCTCCAGTCCATTCCTGCCCCTCCCGCTTAAAACGCCGCGCGGTAGATCGAAAGGATATCGTCCTCGGTCAGCTCCACATAGTTGTTGCCCAGCAGGCGCTGCTGGGTCTCGATGACATTGCGCGCAAAGTCCGGCAGTTCCGCTTCGGTTACGCCATGCTCACGCAACGGGTCTTTCTTCAGCACTTCATCCATCAGACGGTACAGCGTTTCCAGAGCAAACACCGGCTCGACATCCAGCTCGGCCGCCAGCAGATCTTCCAGCTGACCCAGCTTGCCGATCGGCTTCTTCTCCTGATATTTGCGCATGACATCGGCAAACATCAGCTGGTTAGCCTGTCCGTGGGGGATGTGATGCACACCGCCGAGCGGATAAGCCATCGCATGCACAGCCGCGCAGCCTGCATGACCAAACGCGATGCCCGCAAAGTTGGAAGCGCGCAAAAATTCCAGCGCATTCTGTTTCCAGCCATCCTTAGTGCCGGACGCGACCGCCTGTTTCCAGCCGCGCAGGATGAGCTGCAGCGCCTTTTCCGAAAACAGCTCACTGATTGCGCAAGCATTCGGGCTGAGGTAGCTCTCCACCGCGTGCACCATCGCGTCAATTGACGAAGTGGCAAACACGGGATACGGCAGACTTTGCAGCAACTCAGGTATCAGCACCGCTTCGTCCGCAAACATCTCCGGAGACACCAGACCGACCTTGACGCCTTTAGTCGTGCGGTTGATAATCGAGATATTGGTCACCTCGCTGCCCGTGCCGCAGGTCGTGGGCACGATGATGAGCGGATGCACCTTGCGCAGCGATTCCACATTGTCATACAACGTATCCACCGTGTCCGTTCTGTCCGCTACTGCGAGCACTTTGGCAATGTCAATGACCGTACCTCCGCCGACCGCGATGATGCGGTGATAGTCCTTATGCCGCAGGTCGTTCAGAATCGCATCCACCATAACATCGGTAGGCTCACCCGCGCCGTACTTTTCCTGAAAGCACATCTGGCAGCCCAAGTTCAGCACCGCAATCGTCGGATTGTAAATATACTCATTGGTTAAAATCAGGTCGCGCGCGCCGATATGAAGTGACTTTGCAAAATCCATAAAATGCTTATATTCTATGATGCCTGGCATCAATTGAAATGACTTCATTTATCTTATCTCCTTTCCCAAATCTCCCCCATAGACAGACAAAGGAGGCTTGTCCTGATGCAAGCCTCCTTTTCTGGAAGAAGAGAGCTGGAACTATTTCACACGCAATTGTATATGATTTTGATTGCAATACGCTTGTACCTTTGCAAAATCAGGCATTGCGTCAATAGCACCATGGCCTTGTACTGTAAGCTCTGCCACCGCAGCAGCCCATTCCGCCATACATTCCAATCGGCTCAAGTCACCCTCGAACAGCCCATACGCATAGAGGAAGGCACCCATATAACTGTCTCCGGCCCCGGTGGTATCGATTGCTTTCACCTGACGGGCCGCCATAAATACCGGTTGTCCATCTTGTCTCAGCAGGTATGCACCTTCCGCACCACAGGTAATAATCAATACCCTCAGATTCGGATATTGCGCCAGAAGGCTTTTCCCTCCCTCTACCGGTTCCGATTCTTTGTCCAGCAAAAAATCCAGTTCCGTATCATTGATTTTCAAGATGTCCAGCTGCGGAAAAATATCTTTTACCGTTTCGCGCGCCTTTGCAGCACTTTCATACGCAGACAAGCGTAAATTCAAATCAAACGCAACCACAATTCCCTGCGCCTTACAAATTTGGAAAATCCATTTTGTCGTTTCCCTCACCTGCGGAGCCGTCAGCATCAGAGAAGAGGAGTAAACGATATCCGCTTGCTTGATGTAGGATTCATCCATATCAGCCGGCGTAATGGTTTCCGAAGCCCCGCCCGCGCGATAGAATAAGTAACTCGGTATCCCTTGCTCATCCAATCCAATGAATGCTACGGTAGTGCGGCGAGCCGGATCTACGACCACGCCTTGTGTATCCACTTTGTGCCGGCGCATGTACTGCATTAAGTAATGACCGAATGCGTCATCTCCCAGCTTTCCCAAAAAAGCAGCCTGTCCACCCAGCTTACTTATCTGCGTTGCCACGTTGGCCGCCGCCCCGCCGGCATGCTTGCAAAAGTCTGTCGCCTCACAAATGGATTGACGGCCTTCCGCAATCATATCAATCATCAATTCGCCATAGCAAATAACCTTCATTGCCTTCTCCTTTCGCCTGAATCTCTCTCCACAGGCCAGAGAAACTTGCGCAATTTATCAAGCCCGAAGCAGGCTGTGATTCGGATCAATCGTTTCGCGAATCACCTTCACCTGCTCCTCCGTCGGCTCTTCTGTCGTCTGGATCGTCTCGGGAATACGCGGGCGGAATCCCATATTATCCAGAACTTCCTCCAACGTGACGCCAGGATGCAGAGATTCCAGCTGCATTTCCCGCTCTTCGTTGTCAAAATTGAGAATGCACTTGTCGGTAATGACTTTCCACGGACCGTATGGCTTGAGGCCTGCCTTTACACGGCTATCCCCGCCTTCCAGGTAGCCCACGCTGGTAATAAAATCCACTTTTTCCACAAACGTACGTTTCTTCAGATCGGTCAGAATGATCGGCCGTTTCACAAATGCGAAATGATCAGGCTGTGCCAGACAGCCGACCAGACGAACCTTGGGCTTTTTGTAATCCTCGCCAATGGCTGTGATATTCATATTGCCAAAGCGGTCAATCTGCGGTGCGGAATCAAAGCTGACATCAAAACGCCCGCTTGCCAGCATCTCGTTTTTATCTTCGCAGGTGACCGGCTGAAAAGCGCACGGCCACTTGGTAAGGTAGTCCTGTGTCAGATACGGCGGGATCTCATCCAGTTTCGGACTGAGAAGATTATTCCAGAAAATCGAAAAATCCGGGGCATGTGACATTTGCGCCAAACGCGCCGCTACCATTGGAATACCAACTGCCAAGGTATAAGCGCGTCCATCCGTGCCCACACCAATAAAACCGAGTTCGCCATCTCTTAATTCTCTGGCTGTGGCCGCTGCCATCAATTCATTGCAGGTATAAAATGCCATGATTCTTTCCTCCTTACCGCACGATCAGCTTGGCCATATGGGATGACGTAATCGCCTTGTCCAGATACTCCCAATGATCCTTTACTCCGTAAATGTATTTTTTCGCATATTCCTCATACCAGGTGCCTTCCTTAGCCAGCTTCTGATAGAGCGCCATGTGCTCGTCATCTTCATCATAATATGCGTCGCACGGGGCCGGATGGGTTCCAAACGGCACTTCCACCACAGCCTCTACCCACGTGTGGGGAATAAAGGTGCGATTCGGCTGACAGGTAATCTGACCATGCGGCACAATTTTTTCAACTGTTACAATCAGTCGTTGGGAGGCCTTTGCCATCAGCATATCCAAATCGTCTGCATCACGATGCTCCGGCCACTGGACATTGCCATATTCATCCGCAACATATTCATGCAAAACGGTAAAGTCGGTTTTCGCAGCCTTCACCGCATGATACTTTTCTCCGGTAAACGGACTTACCATCTCCACAACATCTTCCGGATTATACTTGGCCATACCGGTGCCCAGCATATCCTTTGTGGGAATGAAATCAATATTCATCGCCGCAGCCTGATACCGCGCTGCTTGCGCGACCTCAGGATAATCTCTCACATCAATTTCCCCATTTTCTACTGCACGGCGGAAATTATATGACATGCCGAACTGAAACAGGCCTGTATAAACCGCCTCAACACGCTTAACAGCGCCAACGCCGGCCAGCATATCGGTTGCCAGACCGCAAGGGTAACCATAGACCGCCAAATCCTTCTTTCCCTGACGGATCAGTTCACGCACGAACGCCATTGGCTGACGGCGTAAAATACTGCCGCCAAACGCAATCGAACTGCCGGAAGGCACCAATCGGGCCGCTTCTTCCAATGTGATCAACTTGCTCTTCATTTCTACGACCTCCATATGCAATCTGTATCAAATCACCGCATCTTCATGCAGTTTTGCAATTTCCGCCTCACTAAGCCCAATTTCCGAGAACACTTCATGGTTATGCTCTCCCAGTTTCGGGGGCGCATTTTTGCTGTCGAATTTCGTCTCGGAAAAATGGATAACCGAACCGGCCAAAACAACTTCCTCGCCGTCTGCACGGCGATATTTCTCTATCATATTGCGATGATGCAGCTGTGGATCCTGCATCGCTTCGCCAATCGTATTCACCTTTGCACAAGGAATGCCCAGCGGCGCAATTGCACTGATAATCTCATCCGCTTCATGCTGCTTTGTCCAATTGGAAATTAACGCGTCATTAAACGCCTTGCCCGCATCGGAAGACCGCGCCGCTCTTGTCGCACCATGCTCCGGATCATCCAGCGCTTCCGGATGCCCGATATACTGCATCAAGGTTTTATAGCAATGCTCCATTCCGGCGTGGATATATACCCAACGATTGCCTTTGGCCGGATAGATGTTTGCCGGCCACATATATCTGTCATTGTTTCCGTTTCGCTTCATTTCCTGTGCCAGCATAAAGTAGTCAGGCACAGCCGTATGCAGCATAGAAAACGCCGCATCCAGAAGCGCCACGTCTACAACCTGCCCTTTTCCCGTTTGCTCCGCACTGCGCAATGCAGCCAACGTTCCAATCGCGGCATAAAGCGCGCTTGTATAGTCCACAATATAGGTTCCCGTCATATAGGGCGCGCCGCCCGGATCTCCGGTAATGTCAACCATGCCGCTCATCGCCTGTGCCGCGCCGTCAAAGCAGGTTCTGTCGGCATACGGCCCATCCTGTCCAAAACCCGAAATCCGCGTCAAGATGATTTTGGGATTGGCCGCACGAAGCACTTCATAGCCCAGTCCCATCGCTTCCATTGTGCCGGCGCGGAAATTTTCAATTATGACATCCGATTTTTCGACGAGCTTTAGGAAAATCTGTTTTGCCTCCGGCTTGCGGAAATTGAGTGTAATACTTTTCTTATTGCGGTTATGCGCCATGAAATAGGTGCTTTCCCCATGAAATTTAGGAAGATTGCTCCGCGTCATATCTCCCTCGCCAGGCTTTTCTACCTTAATAACCTCTGCGCCCATATCTCCCAGCAACATGGCACAATGCGGTCCTGATAACACACGCGCCAAATCAAGCACACGGATGCCTTTCAACGGTTTATCCATATTTCATCCTCTTTTCCGCGTTACATCATGCTCCGAATGGCCTCTTCCAGCTTTTTCGTATCCGGATAGAATGCATCCTCCAGATTCGGTGCGAAAGGAATAATAGAATCCGGCGCAGCCAAGCGCTTAACCGGCTTTTTCAGGCTGTCAAACGCCTTTTCGGTTACAATAGCACATACCTCAGCGCCGAATCCGCCGGTCAGGCAGGCTTCATGCACCGTCAGCAATCGACCTGTTTTGCGCACGGATTGCAGAATCAGTTCTTCATCCAGCGGCTTGAGCGTGCGAGGATCCAGAACCTCTACCTCAATTCCGTCCTTCTGCAGATTTTCCGCTGCCTCCAGCGCCTTATGTACCATCCAGCCGGTTGCCACAACGGTTATATCTTTTCCCTCGCGCTTGATGTCACCCTTGCCAATCGGCACCTCATATTCTTCCTCCGGCACCGCACCTTCCAGTGTTTTATATAGATGCTTCTGCTCAAAGAACAGTACCGGATTGTTGGAGCGAATTGCGGAGACCATCATTCCCTTGGCATCCGCAGGGGTCGAAGGCATCATAATTGTCAAGCCGGGCGCATTCAAGAACCACGCCTCCGGGCTTTGCGAGTGATTAAACGAATATCGTCCACCGCCGCCGTATGCTGTACGGATAACCAGCGGCACTTCCACATCCTTACCCAGAATATAGCGCATTTTGCAGGCCTGATTGACAATTTGGTCTGCGCAAACCGGCAGAAAGTCCGCATACATAATTTCTACCACCGGACGCTTCCCCTGCATGGCAGCGCCTACCGCCGCTCCTGTGATGGCCAACTCGGAAATCGGCGTATCCATGACTCTGTCGGCTCCAAATTTTTCAACCAGGCCGGACGTTACGCCGTAACAACCGCCATACTTTCCGATATCCTCGCCCATGAGAAATACATTTTCATCCTTAGTAAGCTCTTCCTCCATAGCGGAACGCAACGCTTCCAGATATGTCATTGTCTTCATGTTACTTTCCTCCGTCCTATGCTCATTCGTTCGCCAGCATAACATCATCACAGAAAAATTCGCTCGGATCGGGATATGGCGCGTTACGACTATATTCGATTGCATCCATCACTTCTTTTTCCACGGACTCACGAATTGCAGCCAGTTCCTCTTCGGTACTATTGCCGGTAGCAACCAGATATCCTGCGAATTTTGCAATCGGGCAATTCTGTTTCCACCGGATGATTTCTTCCTGCGTGCGGTACACATTTTTGTCGTTTCCCGAATGGCCCGACCAGCGATACGTACGGCACTCAACCAGAACCGGTCCCTTTCCGCTTCTGACATGGGTGATAGCCTCATCCATAACATTCAGAACATCCAGCACATCATATCCGTCTGCAATCAGGCCTAACATACCATAACCCACCGCACGTTCCAGGAACGAATGAATTTTGAAGTTTTCCTTAAACGGAGTCGACCATGCGTAAGAATTATTTTCAATAGCAAAAATGATAGGCAGCCCTTTTACTGCTGCAAAATTCATTGCTTCATGCACCGCGCCTTCATTGCTTGCGCCATCACCCATAATATTCAGCACAATTCGATCGCCGCCATTCATCTTAAATGCCAAAGCCGCTCCATTGGCAATGACTGAGGAGGCACCCAGAATGGGATTGGGTGGATAAATACCCTTACTCAGGTCGCCAACATGCAGCACGCGAGTACGTCCCTTTGTTTTTCCGCATTCTTTCGCAAACAGCATGCCTACCAAATCCAACGTAGTTAAACCTTTCGTAAACAAAGCACCCGGATCACGATAGGAAGGCGAAAGCACGTCATCCTCACGCAGCAGCGCTGCCAGGCCAACCGATGTGGCCTCCTCTCCCATGCTGCCGTGAATGCTGCCCAAAATGGATTTGTTCTTATTCAAAATCTCGCATTCCCGCTCAAAGATGCGGGTTTGATACATATGCCGATAAATGTCCAGCATTTTTTCCTTTGATAACTTCATTTGTGATTTCCTCCTCAGTTGACTGCCCTTACAAAGTAGTTCTCTATGACTATGTTCTCCTCATCATTTCCTCTACATCAGTGCATTTGGAATAAAGGTAATGATCGGCGGACATAGTGCGCACACAACAACCAACAGCAGCATGACCACCACAAACGGCCATATGCCGCGTATCATATCATCCATGGATATTTTTGCAATTTTCGCGTTGACGAACAGCAGCACACCAACCGGAGGCGTGATACCGCCAATCAGGATGGACACGGTTACAATAACGCCGAAGAAAATCGGGTCATAATTCATCGCCAGCGCAATCTCCTCCAGCACAGGCACGAACATAATCATGATTGCGGTTCCGTCAATGAAGAAGCCGAGGATAAACAGGAAGCCGATTACAATAAACAGCATAATGGTGGGGTTGGTAGTTAAGCTCTGCAAAAACTCTACGCACATCGCCGGGAAGTGCAGCAGAGTCAGAACATTACCAAAAACAGCTGCTGTCGACATCAGGAACAGTACGATGCCGGTGCTCTTCGCCGCATCCAGCAAAATCGCAGGCATCTGCTTCCATGTAATGGTCTTGTATAAAAACAGGCTGATGATAATCGAATACGCGGATGCCAGAACGCCGGCTTCCGTTGCCGTACATACACCGCCCACGATGCTGGCCACAATAATCAGCGGGATAACCAGCACCGGGAAGGAAAACAGAAAACTGCTCCACACATTTTTCAAGCTGAATTTCTTTTTGACTTCCGTCGCAGGATGATAGACCTTTGGCAGTACGATCATCGTCCAGATCATTTGAAATACGCCCAAAAGGATACCGGGTCCTACGCCGCCCAAGAACAACGAGCCGACCGAAACACCCGTCAGCGATCCATAAAGAACCATCATAATGCTCGGTGGAATAATTGGGCCGATGGAGGAAGAAGCGGCTGTGATCGCAGCGGAAAACTTAATATCGTATCCTTCCTTTTCCATCGCCGGAACCAGCATCGATCCAATGGAGGCCGAGTCAGCCGTTGAACTGCCGGAGATGCCGGCAAAAAACATACTTGCCAACACGTTTACATGCGCCAGACCACCGCGCACGTGACCAACCAAACTGTCTGCAAATTTTACGAGTTTTGCAGTCAGCTCACCGCTGTTCATCACCGATCCTACCAATATGTAAAAGGGAATTGCCAGCACCGTAAAGGAATCCACGCCGCCGAACATTTTCGTAATCAGCTGCGTCATGGGGATGCCCTCGATCGCCAATGCCGTCATCGCAGAAATGCCGACCGAAAACGCGACCGGAACGCCAATAAAAATCATTACCAACATCATGCCAAACAGCAGGATAATCAAAGCCGTACCGCTCATAATTGCTCGATCGCCTCCTCATCTGCATTCTTGATCGGCTTTTTAGACCGAAAATCCTGTACCAAAACAATGATTTTTTCCAGCAGCATGCAAAATGCGCCGAGAGGCATACAAATGTAGATAATCTGCATTGTGACCCCGAGAGACGCTGTCATTTGGCCTGCATTTGCCATACACACCTTGAACCCATAGACCAGCATGACTGTCAAGAAACCGATGACCAAAACATCACTAACCAAAGCCATGATTCTGCGAACCGAATCCGGCACACGGGTAATCAGCACCTCAATGACAATTTCGTCCCTTTGTTGGATATTCACTGCGTTTATCAGCATTACCATCCACACCATTGCGAAACGGCTCAGCTCCATACTCCAGGACACTGCCGGCATGCCCGGTATGACACGCACCACAATACCAATCAGCGTTGCCACCACCAATGCTGTATAGCAGATATACATGATCACCCGTTCTGCCCGCCGCAAAGCGTTTAAAAAGATCACGAAATACCACACCTCCTTATTTCATTGTCGGAATCCATTCTGATGCGCGAACCGCATGGCGGAGGATGTGATTTTCCTCCCGATATCCCCCGCCATATGCGTAATCACACCTAAGTTTTTTATTCTATCGTGAGCATCTTTTCATAAATCGCGCCTACGTCGTCTCCCAGCGACTTGGCGTAATCACTTGCGTAATCCTTTACTGCTGCTCGGAACTCTTCCATTGCTTCCTCTGTCGGATAGATGACATTGACGCCTTCATCAATCAGTTCCTGCAGCGTCTCTTCTTCGTCCTTGCCAATCTCTTCATTTCCTCGGATAACCATATCCTTGCCGACATCCAGCATCAGGGTCTGCAGATCCTCCGGAAGCGAATTAAACTTTTCCAGATTCATGACCGGGATACCCTGAACACAGATGATATTGTACATCGTAAGGTTTTTGGCTACTTCGTACCAGCCCTTCGTTTTGATCATATCCAGATCGCCGCCGCCCGCTTGTACAACACCGGTTTGCAGCGCCGTATACAGCTCACTCACATCCAGCGGAGTCGGATCCGCGCCCAGGGTTTCAAACAAACCGAGGAAATAATCGGTATTCAGTGTTCTTTTCTTCAATCCTGCCATATCGCTAAGCTGATAAACCGGCTTAACGGAAATCAGCTGTCGTGTTCCTTGATAAGAATGGTACAGCGGCTTAAATCCGGTCTCTTCAATCATTGCGCTGGCCTCATCCCAAACCGCGTCCAGAACACGCGCTGCATGCTCCTCATCCTTATACAGGAAAGGCGGATTGGTCAGAATCTCTGCAACCGGTGCATATACCGTCAGATCGCCCGAACCACCCCAAAACATATCCAACGTTCCTGCATAGCAGCTTTCTGCAATCTCACGAGCAGAGCCCATGCTGCTATCCCAAAAACACTCAAAAGTCAAACGTCCGCCGGACTCTTCCTCCAGACGGTCAAAATACTCTTGTACCAATTTCTCAATACCATGATCAGAGGATCGAACGGTTGCATATTTGATGAGATAAGTCTCGCCGTCACCGCTCTGGCCTTCGCTTTGCGTGCCGGCCGAATTATTATTACCGCAACCGGTCAACACCGCAGCTGCCGTAGCACATGCCAATAACATTGCCAAAAATCTTTTCTTCATATCAAATCCTCCTCCACGTAACACCATTCTTTTCATCACCTATACACCATACAGGAACTGCATATTCTTTTTATCCCCTCCTATCGTGCCACTCACCAAAAGGTACTTTATCGAACCTTATTTCTGGCATGACACCTGTATTGCATGCGCATTGAAGTTTGTTTTTTTCTTTTATTGTTCTTTTATTTCCTTAACAGAACATTATCATACCTACAGCATAAAATCAAGAGTTTTTTTAACAATTATTGCATTAATTTTTCTATATATGTAACTAATTTTAATCCTCTATTTTCCATTTCTTATATCATAATACATAATTTTACTTTTATTTTTCTCTTTAGGTTCGTTTTTGTTCGTTTTCTTCAAGATGGCTATTGCTATTTTAGAATTCGGATGATATAATATGAAATATTTACCGGGTACTATAATTTAAAGAGGTGAATGTTATGCGTACAAAACGGCTTGAAACCATTACAAGCATGCTGGAATCACAAGGAAACGTCGAAGTTTCCGAACTAAGCGCGCTTTTGAAGGTCACCGAAAAAACCATACGTCAAGACCTTACCACTCTCGAGAAAATGGGGCTTGCCGTTCGTGTACATGGCGGCGCCACCCTGCCGAGCGGTATTAGCGAAATCTACCCCATCCCATCGCGCAAGCAAAAGCATTTGGACGAAAAAAAAGAGATTGCAAGCAAGGCAATCTCTCTTATCGACGACGGCGATATTATCATTTTGGATTCAGGCTCCACCACGCTTGAGTTGGCAAAACTTCTGGATAAGCAGGTTATTGTCATCACCAACGACCCGATTATCGCCCACACTTTGCTCTATAACGAGAAAATCACACTTTTTTCTACCGGCGGGAAGTTACGAAGAGAATTTGGCTTTACCTACGCTGGTCGGGATGCAATTCGGATGCTTAATAATTATCACGCCAATAAATGTTTTATCGGCACCAGCGCCTTTGACACCGAGCAGGGATTGATGGTCTTTTCATCCGAAGAGGGGGAAGTGAAACGTGCGATTATGCGCGCTTCTGCACAAACCATTTGCCTGGCAGATTACAGCAAATTCAATAAGACCGCATTTTTCACTTTTGCCGCTCCCTCTGAAATTGACACAATCGTTACAGATAACCGAATCACCGAACAAGATCTGCATGTTTTACAATCGCTTGGCATCTGTATCATCACACCAAATTCGGACAGATAACAAGATAACCTGCCGACAGACGCCTATTGTCTTCCTGCCCCGCATCGATGCTGTCCTGTTGGAAACAATCCAGTTCCGATTGACGCCTACGCATCTCCTGCTTTAAATCCATCCAGTCAAAAACCCCAAAAGCCAAAGGCTTTCGGGGTTTTTGAATTTTTTAATAAAATTTATTGCTTGTTGGGGAAAAGAATGGAATAGAAAGCATTGGCCGGGAGCGGCTTGCTGTAATAATATCCTTGCCCGTAGTCACATCCCATGGAACGGATTAACGCCTCATCCTCCTTTGTTTCAACGCCCTCTGCGACTGTCTCAATTCCCAGTTTTTTTGCCATTGCAAAGATGGAAAGCAGCACTTCATATTGGGAAGTTCTTTGTTCCTGTCTTAAATCCATCAAGAACATCCGATCCAATTTTATCTGATCAATATGCAGTTTTCCTAATGTATTCAGGGATGAATAACCAGAGCCAAAATCATCCATAGACACGCGGAATCCAACCTCATTGAGATGCGCAATGGTATCATTCAACTCCGTGCTATTTTCAAAGGCCAGACCTTCCAAAATTTCCAGCACAATGTACTGCGGCGATACCTGATAGCGGGATGTAATTTCCAGCAAATCTTCTACATAATTATCACTGACAAAAAGTGATTTTGTCTGATTAATCGAGATAGTTATAGGAGAAATCCCAGCATCCATCCAGCTGCGCAGCAGTTGGCAGGCTTTTTCCAGCATGTAAAGGTCTAGTTGCTTGCAAAATCCGTTCTGCTCAAACAGAGGGACAAATTGATTGGGAAAAAGAAGCCCACGTTCTTTTGTTTGCCAACGCACTAACGCCTCCGCGCTATCTATTTGACCAGTGTGCAGATTCATCTTCGGCTGAAGATAGATTTGGTATTCATTCTCTGCAAGCGCTCGATGCATATTTGCTTCAATGTATTGTCGCAGCTGCTCCTCCCTGTGCATGGATTCATTGTACATGCATACGATAGATCCAGTTTCTCGCTTTGCATGTGCCAATGCCACAATCAGGCAATTCAGATTTGTCTGGGTGTTGGACAGATCTGGAGAGGTAACGGAAGAAACCGCACCACAGTACATAGAAATCTGGTAACCATCCAACAAACCCTCTGCCATTGCTTTTATCTGCGATTGGATTCCTTCCACGCGGCGATTGATATCCTCCAGCAGATAGTCCGAAATCGTAAGATAGAAGCAATCGCCTGAGGGACGGCAGAGCAATTCATCCTCTCTCAGATTGGCGGCTAAGATATCCTTTATTTTACAGAGAAGCTGATCTGCTCGATGCGTTCCATAGGTATCATTGATATACTTGAAATTATGAATATTTAAAGCAATCAGCGTCCCCGGCTCACCGCGTGCAATTTTTTGCTCCATCAGCTTACAGAAATATGTGCGATTATATGCGCCTGTTAATTCATCATAAATGGAAAGATGAAGCACCTTGTTCTCGCTGACCAGTGTTTTGTATGCCATTTTTTTATGGTAAATATAGAAGGTAAACACGCCCACAATCAGAATGACACTGATAGAGATGACCACAATGGCCGATCTGTTTGCCAAGATCCACTCTTTTGGAGTGTACTCCATTTCATCCAAAAGGTAAGTCGACAGACGCGCTTGTGTTTCCTGATCGCTTATAGAACTGGCGAACTGATTTAGCAGAGAAACCATTTTACCGGCTTCGGGAAGAGTATTTATCACTGCAGCTGCATAACAAAATTCCTTTGCATCAGCCCAGTCAGTCACAATGTCATCATAAACAACTGCTTTGCGAAGGTAATAATTTAAGGAATAACCATCAATCCACGTATAACAATTATTATCGGACAACACATTTTCCAAGGCTTCCTCTGTGTTCATATTAAATCCCAGTATGTGTTTCTCTGCATCATCAATGTGTTGCGCAGAACAAGTCCGAATGGCATAACTACGATAATAAGGGAGCGACAGACAGATCCCATTTTCATAGGAAAGTGCAGAATCCGTTGCGATACAAGCAATCAAATCCACTTGCCCGGTATTCACCAGTTCAGTTGCCGCACTCAAATCATCTTCTATCACTGCCTCATATTGCAGTCCAACGCTCTTGGCAAAGTCATCGAAGTACTCTACGGCAAATCCTTTCAGCTGACCATCCTGAATATATTGAAATGGTGCATTCCCCGTGAAAAACAACACGTGAAGGGTTCCCAACGACTGAACATATTCCAGTTCTTCCCCTGATGCACGGAAATGATCGGAAGAATCAAGGAAATAGCGCTCATACAGTTCTTTCTGCAGATTTTCATAGGAAACAGACACAATCTCCAAAGCAGAATTGAGCTGCGGAAGCAAATCCTCTCGTTCGGGGGATAATGCAAAATAATAAGGAGAAGGAGAAAATCGCCCAATACTCCTCAAACCATCCAGCATAGAAATATCCACCTGAAGCACTGCATCTGCTTCACCATTAAAGACCGCATTTATCATTTCTTCGTTGGTCTCATACTCGATCACTTCATAAGTGAAACCATTGACCTTTGCATATTGATCAAAAAGCTCCATTCTCGCTGCCATTCCAGGATAGGACGCAATGACAATTCCATCCCAATCAGAAAAATCTTCCACAATATAATCGGAATCATCCCGGACTGTCAGAACGGTATAGGTATATCCATAGCTGTAGTCAGGGTAGAGAAACATCTCATCCAAGACTGCATTACGGTTCATGGTGCCCATCATATCAATTTCACCATTTTCCAGTTGATCCAACAGCGTAGATAACTGGGTATCCAAATCTCCCTCTGCTTGGACATACTCAATCTGCCAATTCGTAAATAGCTCAAGCTGGTCCAAATAATCTACCAGATATCCGGCGTAATTTCCATCTTCATCAATATAGGATATCCCCGCTTGAATAGGAAAGCCCACGCGCACAACGGTTTCAGATGGAGTCTGTGCAAAAGCGGCAGCACAATGACAGAGCAACGTTATACTGACAACCAGAAACGCCACCATATTTTGTAAATATTTCATATCGGCCACATCTCTCTGTCAATAATTTTCGCGTTATTTTTCTTTATTCTACTCCGGTTAGACACATAAGTCAATTATTGTCACTTTTCGACAAATTTAAGAAGAAATAGCAAAAATTCTGATAGAGCAATCTGATAAAACAGAAAACAGCCTTATGATAACAATGAAAGCAAACCATCTTCGCTCTCGAATAAAGACCCACCCGTCATTTTACGAGCAAACTGCACCCAATTTGTTTGATAACACGTTCTACTGGATAGTACGGGGGCGAATTTATACCATGGAGCAAAGTTAAAACTGTTTTCATTGTAGAAGAAATGCACCTAGTCCGATATGGTTTCCTGCGTGTTTTGCGGCGTCCTGGCTCTCCCGCTCGGAGCGTAAGGGCGGGCAGCCGATGATGAAAGACGGGAAACTTTGCCTCAAAAGCAGGATAGTCTTATTCTTTCTTCCGTGTAAAGAAAATTCCAGCGATTGCACCAAGAAAGATAATCGGCGCTACTCTGACAAACAGCCATTCCAATGAATGAAATGCCACTCCGAGAACGGCGGTTTCAGGGTCACTATAATCCCACCCCAAGTAAGGACTTTTTAGCAGAAATAGGATTACAGAAATTGCTGCTATGGCTATACATAATGAGATAAAAAACCAATGCAGAATCCTTTGCCTTGTCGTTTTTCTCTGCGCAAGTTGCAAGTTAATTACCTCCAGCTTTTCGGAAATCGCCTTTAAGCCATCAACCTCCGACTCAATGACGGTCTCTCCAAGCAATGTGCTCACAGGTGTTTCAAGCACTTCCGATATGGAGATTAACATATCTGAATCGGGAACTGACAATCCTTGCTCCCATTTAGAAACGGTTTGTCGCACGACATTCAGCTTGACAGCAAGCTCTTGTTGCGAAAGTCCTTTTGATTTTCTGATGGCTTTAATATTTTCGTTGAGCATTAGGCATAGCCTCCTTTTCTATTGTTACCCTCATTGTAGGCAGAAGTACCCGTTGCCACAAGCAACGCATTTTAACATTTTCAGAAAACAGCAATTTGAGTTCTATTATTCTTGTAATTCTACCATGTTATTGCAAACTTCTCCATCAAATCTCTCTCCCTGTCACGGAATATCAGGCTAGTGTCTATCCAATCATGCAGAGCGAAAGGCTCATCCGGCTTTACAATGGTCGGTCTGCATTTCATGTACCGTTCCATATCAAAGGTGTTTTTCTTGTCGACGTCGGCAATGTCAAGTGCTAAATCCAAAAGTGAACAAAAAATAACCCTCCTCGGTTAAGTGAACAGGTCCAGTAAAAATGGACAGTGACAAAACACCCCTTGATGTAGGAAAAT
>ENA-OWPN01001698-OWPN01001698.1-human-gut-metagenome-genome-assembly--contig:-NODE-1698-length-17864-cov-7.661576_pt1 | contig 17864 bp, 15 predicted proteins | sample MGYA00248266_ERZ651850 | MGnify/ENA primary metagenome ERZ651850 (study PRJEB26924, sample SAMEA4378296) | human gut metagenome | biome: human gut; feature: human-associated habitat; material: faeces... | reverse complement strand
AAGCACTTTTTTGAAGTTCTTTTCAAGCGAACCGGCTATCCGGCCTGCCGCGGCGTCCTGCCGCAACAGCTTGTTTAGTATATCCTCTTTTCGCCCTGTTGTCAAGAGATTTTTCCTACAAAAATGTGTGTTTCGGAAAAACACCTGGTAAACGCCGCATCAGGCCGTCTCGTTTAAATGGCGGCAACAAAAAACGCTAAAGAAATCCAATGGATTTCTTTAGCGAGTCCGTACAAATACAAGCGATTAAACTCCGGCGCCCATCAAGCGGTCAAGCGTATTTTCTGCAAAGTCCCGAGCAAAAGCCCGCGCTTTCTGATCACTTTCTTCTTTATTATCTTCCCGTTCCGTCGGCGTGACATAGGTGCCGACGATTTTGCAGCCCGAAGGAAGGACATCGATGACGGTGCGCAAAATTTTCGCCGAGTCGTCGGAGAAGGGTCCGCTCTGCACTGTGACAAATACGGCGACGTTTTTATTATCCAATTGTTCCAAAGCCTGCGCAGCGCCGGCGTCTACGGCGTCGCCGTCAGCCCAGCAGCCCAAAAAAACGCAGTCGTAGGAGTTGATGTCGGCCGGCATTTCTTCAACGGGCAGGCACGGCGTACCTTCCGGCAGTCCGCTTACGACGTGTTCGGCAATTTTTTTCGTTCTTCCTGTATGAGACGAGTACAATACGATAGATTTCATGATGTGATCACTTCCCTCTTCTTTCTTAAGACGTTCCGCAAAATGATAATGAAATATCATCTTGCCTAAAGTATATTATTGAGGTGTTCTTTTGTCAATATATCTCATCACGTTTTACTCATACATTTTTTGCCAGTTCACAAAGAAAAAATTTCACAACAAGAATTCTTTGCCATTCTTTTCATTCATGACTTCTACCGCCACCATAGCCATCGCTTTAGCCCCTACTAAGGCCTGCATTTTCCCCAGCTCGCCGCCTGCTGCCGCGGCGAATTTCTCCGTATGAGCCGCCGCGTCGTAGCAAATGCAGATCTCCGGCTGACAAGCCCGCGTGACCTGGCTCACATTGCCTACGTCGCTGGAACCGTCGGCATAGTCGTCGTCCTTCACGTCGAAGGGTTCATGGAGGGCGTTAAAGGCTTCGGCAAAATATACGTTTATTTTGGCATCTTGTATCATATTTTTATACAACGGCTCATAATGAACCATCGCGACCTCGGCCCCGTGCGCCTGGGCAACGGCTTGAGCCAGCTCGCGAATCTGCGGCAGCATGACCGTTTCTAAATACTGCGCGTCGAGAGCCCGTATTGTAGCCCGCATTACCGCTTTATCGGGGACGATATTGGGCGCGATGCCGCCGTCCGTAATGATAGCGCCGATCAGATGGGTTTCCGTCCATGTCTGTTCCAGGTCTTTCAGCTGCCGATAAAAATCGACAAGGGCATCCAGAGCGTTGATTCCCTCGTATTCCCTGTCGGCAATATGGGCGGCCTTGCCCAAAAAGGTAAATTCCATCGGATGGGAGGCATACGACGTGCCGCCGATGCTGGTCGTATCGGCACAGGGATGAAGAATCACAGCAGCGTCCAATTCATCAAATACGCCCTGGTCGCTCATATACACCTTGCTGCCTTCCGTTTCTTCCGCCGGACAGCCGTATACATGGACAGTCGCGCCGGCGCCGCAGACAGCGGCAAAGGCCAGGGCCGCCCCGACGCTCATAGCTGCGATGAGATTGTGCCCGCATCCATGGCCAATCTCCGGAAGGGCGTCGTACTCCGCTAAAAATCCCATGTGAAACGGCCCGTCTCCCCACGAAGCATGAAAGGCTGTCGGAAACGCTTCGGGCACGACGTCTTCCACCGTAAAGCCGGCGTCGCCCAGTACCTTCCGCAAATAGGACGACGCCAAATATTCGCTGCCGCCCAATTCGGGATGGGCGTGTATGTAGTCGGCAATTTCATAAATTAAGGACTGCAGCTCGTCGACCTTTCGGCAAGCTGCTTCCTTCATCTTCTGCTTATCCATGTCAATCTCCCTTTCTGCTTCAGAATGTCGGCGCAGTAATGGCCAGCTCCGCTCCGTCCGCCGTACTGCGCAGCCAGGCAGTCGCACCGAAGGGAAGCCAGGCGTTATGCCGGCCATGACCGGCAGGAAAGCCCCAAAGGGACGGCTTTCCCCAACGCTGGGCGTATTGGAATACGACTTCCTTTACGGTGAACTCATACTCGCTCTTCTGCGTCGGCTCACAGTGGGCAAAATCGCCGAAGACAAAGGCCGCTGCCCGCTCGGACAATCCTGACTGCTCAAACTGGCACAGCATCCGATCCAGGGCATAGGCGTCTTCGCCGATTTCTTCCAGCAGCACGACGGCATCCGTGCCGTCCAGCTCATACGGCGTCCCCGTCAGGACCGACAGGAGCATCATGTTGCCGCCGCACAATGGACCGGAAACGCAGCCCGGTACGATAGGCTCCAGCACAGTTCCTTCGGGAAGGGAAAGGGACCGCGCCGAAAAGGGCGACTGCAGCCCCTGGGCAAACTGCTTCCGCGTATAGTCCGACGCCGTATGGCCCAAGGACATGGCCATGGCGCAGTGGACCGTCGCCATGCGGCAGCGCTGCTGAAACGCCGTGTGCAGGGCCGTAATGTCGCTGAACCCCATAAATAATTTAGGATGGGCCGCAATGAAATCATAATCCAGAAGCGGCAGCAGCCGGGCCGCCCCATATCCGCCGCGCAGGCAGAGCACGGCGGACACGCCGTCGTCGCCGAAGGCTTCGTGAATATCCTGCGCCCGCAGCTCATCCGTACCGGCCAAGTAGCCCCAATGCGCGCCGACAGACCGTCCCAGTTTGACGTCATAGCCTAAGGATCGTATGAAATCGACGCCTTCCTGCAAATCGTCGTCCGCCAGGGCAGCCGACGGCGCTACGATGGCAATCGTAGCGCCTGGCCGCAGCGGTTTTGGAAAAGTATACATGCAGTTCATCCTTTCTGATCTTCTAAGTAGGCCCGTTTAAAATCGACGACGCCCAAGGGCGACCAATGATAGCCCTTGACATAGGGCTGCACGACGTAGGGCTGCGTCGTATAGTAAATCGGGATGATGACGCAGTCGTCGAACAAAATTTGTTCGGCTTCATGCATATACTGCCGGCGCAGCGCCGGGTCGTTGGTCTCCTTAGCCGCCTGTACCAGATTATTATACATAACATTATAATAGCGGGCATCGTTATCCCTATCTGCAAACACGTCTAAAAACGTCATCGGGTCGACGTAGTCGGCAATCCACGACGCCCGGGCAATTTGGTAATCGCCTTGGCTGCGCGTCGCCAGGAATACCTTTGATTCCTGATTCGCCAAAAAGACGTCGGCTCCCAGCACGTCCTTCCACATGGACTGCATCGCTTCGGCGATGGCCTTGTGCATTTCATTCGTATTGAATAAAATCGTCACCTCCGGCAGCGGATGACTTTCATCATATCCGGCAGCCTTCAGATAGGCCCTGGCGGCCGCCTCGTCTTCGACGGCTAAATCGCCGCCTTCTTCACGAAAATCGCGACCCGTCTCTTCGTCGGCAATTCCCGGCGGCACCCAGGCGTAGGCCGCTTCCTTCTGAGCCCGCACGACATAGCGCACCAGCTCTTCCCGCCGCACGGCCGCCGCAAAGGCCCGGCGGACGTTCACGTCGTCAAAGGGCGGCTTCTGCACGTTGAATACATAGTAATACGAGCCAAGGTACGGCGCAATCTTATACAGCCCCAGCGCCTCTAATCGTTCCTGTTCCGACGGCGGCGGCTCGACGGTCATATTGGCCTGTCCGCTTTCTACCAGCGTGAGGCGCGTCGCCTGAGAGTCGCTGATGGGAAATTCAAGACGGTCCAAAACGACGGCGCCGGCATCCCAATAGGCGTCGTTTTTCACCATATCGATTTGGCTGGAATGATTCCAAGCCGTAATCTTATAAGGCCCGCTGCACACCATCGTCTCTGCGTCAGCCGCCCACGTATCAGGCCGGGCTTCGACGACGTGCTTCGGCACGGGGTAATAGCAGTGGAAGGCCGTCAAATTGAGAAAGTAGGCCGTCGGGTTCGTCAGCCGCACCTGCAGGGTCTTATCATCCAAGGCAGTGACGCCCACTTCGTCAGCTCGGGCCTGCCGGTTAAAATACGCTTCGGCCTTATCAATGCAGAACAGCATGTAGGCGTTTTCCGAAGCGACGTCCGGATTCAGCACCCGCTTCCACGAGTATTCAATATCCTGGGCCGTAATCGGCGTGCCGTCGCTCCAGCAGATGCCGTCGCGCAGATAAAACGTATATACCTTGCCGTCCGGCGAAATCTGCCACGAAGCGGCCAGGGCCGGCTGCGGCACGTCATGGTCATCTAAGCGGGTCAGCCCCTCGAAAATCTGCAGCTCCACGTTGCTTTCCGGCAGGGCCGTCGTCATCGCCGGGTCCAGGCGCGACGGCTCGGCTTCCAGCACATAGCTTACCGTATCGGGACGGGGCGCAGCCCCGCATCCCCAGCAGGCCAACAACAGCAGCACCAGGCCGACAGCCGCCAATATCCGTTTCATCATAGGCCCTCCTCTGCCACGGCGTGGCAGGCGACGTACCGCTCCGGCCGCACCTTCCGCCACAGGGGCTCTTCCCGGCGGCACAGGTCTGACGCATAGGGACAGCGCGGATGAAATACGCAGCCTGACGGCACGTCGAAGGGCCCGGGAATTTCCCCTTCGACGACGACGCGCCGCTTGTATCCCGGATCGGGACGCGGCACGGCGGAAATCAGCAGCTTCGTATAAGGATGAAGGGGCCGGTGAAACACATCGCCGCCCGGTCCCAGCTCGACGAGGCGTCCTAAATACATGACGCCGATACGGCGGCTGACGTGATGCACCATAGCTAAATCATGGGAAATAAACAAATACGCCAATCCCAGCTCCTGCTGCAGCCGCTTCAGCATATTGACGATCTGCACCTGCACGGATACGTCGAGGGCCGAAATGGGCTCATCGCAGAACACGCATTCCGGCTTCAAGGCCAGGGCGCGGGCGATGCCGACGCGCTGCCGCTGGCCGCCGCTGAATTCATGGGGATAGCGCTGGGCCGCTTCGGCCCGCAAGTCGACCATCTCCAAGAGAGCCTCTACGGTCTTCCGCCGTTCCGACGCCGTAGGGCAAAGGCCGTAGTTCCGCAGGGGTTCACTGATAATATCGCCGACGGTCATACGGGGGTCCAAGGACGAATAGGGGTCCTGAAAAATCATCTGGACGCAGCGCCGGTACGCTTTGGCCGCATCGGCCTCCGCCGTATCCCGTCCCTTATACAGCACCTGGCCGCCCGTCTTTTCGTACAGTCCCAGCACGGTGCGGGCAAAGGTCGATTTACCACAGCCCGATTCTCCGACTAAGCCGACGGTCTCACCCAGCCGTATAGCCAGAGATACGTCGCGAACGGCCGTCACTACCTTATTCGGCCGTCCCAGCCAGTCCCGGCCTGCGACGAATTGCTTCGTAATATGAACAGCCTCAATCAGATTCACAGCCCTTCCTCCTTTCCGGGCACAGGAGCCAGCACGCCGCGCGATGGCCGCCGCCCAGCTCATACGGCGGCGGCAGACTATGCGTGCAGACGCGCATGGCTCGCGGGCAGCGGCGATAAAAGCGGCAGCCCGCCGGCATATGGAACAAATCGGGAGCCTGCCCGTCGATGCCCATCAGGTCCTTGTCCGGCCGGGACGGGTCCGGCAGCGACGCCAGCAGCCCCTGCGTATAAGGATGAGCAGGCCGATAAAAGATATCTTCTACAGCCCCCTCTTCGACGACGCAGCCGGCGTACATGACGTACACGCGCCGGCACATCTGGGCGATGACGCCGAGGTTATGGGAAATAAGGACGACGGCCATGCCCAGCTGCTTCTGCAGCTCCTGAATCAGCGCCAATACCTGCGCTTCCGTCGTCACGTCGAGAGCTGTCGTCGGCTCGTCGGCGAAGAGCAGCCGCGGCTCGCCGGCCAAGGCCATGGCGATGAGGCAGCGCTGGCGCATGCCGCCGGACAGCTCATGGGGATATTGGCCCAATCGCTTTTCCGGATTTGTAATTCCGACGGCCCGCAGCAGCGCCAGGGCCCGTTCATCCCGTTCCTTCCGGCTCTTGAATTTCGCCGGGTCCAGGCCTTCGCGAATCTGGCTGCCTATCGTTAGCACCGGATTCAGCGAGGTCATGGGGTCCTGGAATATCATAGCCATCTGCCGGCCCCGCAATGCGTTCATATCCCCCTCGCGCAAGGGCAGTATATCCCGGCCGTCCCAGTAAATATGGCCGTTCGTATACATCGCCGTTTCTTCCGGCAGCAGCTTCATCGCCGACTGGGCCGTAATGGATTTGCCGCAGCCCGATTCGCCGACAATGCCCACGGTCTCTCCGGGATATACACGCCATGACACCTCATGCAGCCCTTCGAGGATACCGCGGTACGTGCGAAACGACACGGACAGCCCATCGATGTCTAATAACGGCTTCATCGGCTTCCCTCCTTCTGGTTCTGCGGGTCCAAGGCATCGCGCAGGCCGTCGCCGAGAAACATGAACCCCAGCATGGTCAGGCTCAGGGCCGCCGCCGGAAAGAACAGCTGGAACGGGAAGGAACGCATGCTGTTGATGCCTTCCGAGGCCAGTACGCCCCAGCTGGCCATGGGCGCTGATACGCCCAGGCCGATAAAGCTCAGAAAAGCCTCCGTAAAAATAGCGTCAGGAATGGATAAGGTCAACGTGACGATGATCGGGCCAACGCAGTTGGGAATCATGTGGCGGCGCAGAATCTGCCACGTCGACGCGCCGCAGGACCGCGCGGCCAGCACGTAATCCTGCTGCTTTAAGCTCAGTATCTGGCCGCGGACGATGCGGGCCATGTTGAGCCAGTACGATATGCCCAGGGCCAGGTAAATATTGAGCAAGCCCGGACGAAATACTACCATGAGCAGGATGACGTACAACAGCATAGGAATCGAATACAAGACGTCGACAATATGCATCATGATCCGTTCCGTCCGGCCGCCGGCAAGGCCGGCGACGCCGCCGTACAAGACGCCGATGCATACGTTGATCAGGCTGGCAACCAAACCGATGGACAAGGAAATGCGCGCGCCGTACAGGACGCGGACGAACAAATCCCGTCCCAGCGCATCGGTACCGAACCAGTGCTCCCGCGACGGCCAGGCATTGGCCATGGTGAAATTCTGCGCGTCATACGTATACGGCGACAGCCACGGCCCGACGACGGCCAATACAGTCATGACGGCGACGATCGCCATGCCCCAGAGGGCCAGCCGATTTTTTTTCATCTGCCGCCAGCCCCGCTCGCGCAGCTTCTGCGGCGGAACATAGGGCTCCAGGCGCGCTTCCGGCCCGATGGGCTCAAATTCACGAGCGTCCATGGTCATTCCCCCTTACGCGATTTCAAGGCAATCCGCGGGTCCAGCAGCGGATATACCAGATCTACCAATAAATTCATCAGCATGATAAGAAAGCTGTAAAAAATCGTAATCCCCAATATAACTGTATAATCGCGGTTATATATGCTGGTAACAAAATGCCGCCCCAGGCCGGGAATGGCGAACATGGACTCGACGATAAAGCTGCCTGTCAGCAAGGCCGCCGCCAAGGGGCCGATGTAGCTGACGACCGGCAGCAAAGCGTTGCGCAGGGCGTGGCGGCACAGGAGGGAGTATTTGCCTGCGCCGCGGGATCGGGCCGTACGTATATAGTCCTGTCCCAGCGCGTCGAGCACGCTGGAACGGGTCAGACGCATGACGAAGGCCGTCGGGTGAGCCGCCAAAGCCAATGCCGGCAGGATGACATAGGACGGCCCCTTCCACATCGCCGCTGGCAGCACGGGCCAGGTAAAGGCAAACAGCTGCACCAGCAGCGCCGCGATGATAAAGCTGGGAACAGATACGCCGAAGGTCGCCCCAAGCATCAGAGCGTAATCGAGCCAGCGGTTCTTGTACCAGGCTGCAGCCAGACCGGCCGCCACGCCGACGCCAACGGCCAGGCACAGGCTGATGCACCCCAAGGCGGCCGATACGGGAAAGGTTTCGGCGATGATGTCGTTCACCGTGCGGCCAGGATATTTATAAGACGGGCCCAAATCCAACACGGCGGCCCGGCCGACGTAATCGGCATACTGTTTCCAGAGCGGGTCGTTCAGATGGTATCGGGCTTCGATGTTTTCCATGACAGCCGGCGGCAGCTTCTTTTCCTGCGTAAAGGGGCCTCCCGGTATGGCGTGCATCAGCCCGAAGGTAATCGTAATAATAGCCCACAGCACGACGGCAGCGCCGGCTATGCGCTTCAGGAGATATATAATCATGCAGCGTTCCTTCTTTTCAAATCTTGTCCTTCCGCAGGAAAAAGGCGGCGCCATGCCCGCCCGTCGCCATGCGGTGTCTTTATTATATAAGTCCGGCATGAATTCAGCAAGACCATAAGACGGGTCTATCATTTTCCAAAAAGTTGCAGTATAATGAACGTACTCAAATAGATTATTATAAGTATATAAAGAAATATATAGAATGTTCCATATAAAAGAGGCGAATCGATCATGAATTGGAAAGTCTGTTTAGCCATATTAACCTGCAACGTCGTGTTCATGTCTTCCAGCTACACGATGCTCATTCCTTTTCTGCCCATGTATTTGACGCGGGAGCTGGGCGTAGACGCGTCTTCGGTCAATATCTGGTCTGGCGTCGTCTTTTCGTCGACCTTTGCCGTCAGCGCGATCATGGCTCCGATTTGGGGACGCCTGGCCGATAAGAAGGGCAAGCGGCTCATGGCGATCCGTTCCAGCCTGCTGCTGGCCATCAGCTATTTTCTCGGCGGCATCGTCACCTCGCCGCTGCAGCTGACGTTCATGCGCATGTTCCAGGGCTTTGCCGCAGGCCTGTGGCCTATGGAGCTGGCTATTATGACGACGTACGCGCCGCCTAAAAAGCTGGGCATCTGCCTGGGCGTCATGCAGGGCGCCCTGACGGCCGGCGGGGTCATCGGCCCCCTGTTCGGCGGGCTGCTGGCGGAAATCTTCGGCATGCGCATGTCCTTTTTCCTCGCCGCAGGCGCTTTATTCCTAAACTTTCTCATCCTCGTATTCTTCATCAAGGAACCGCCTGACACGGACGCGCCGACAGAAACGGCGAAGGCCGCCGCGCCGGCAGAAGAGGGAAGCCTGTGGCATCATCCCCTCATCCGCAACATGCTGATCTTCGCCGTCTTCGTGCAAATGGTCATCCTCATCATCCAGCCCGTCCTGACGACGTACGTAACGGAATTGGCCGGCCATCTGGACAACCTGATCTTCATTTCCGGCCTCGTCTTCTCCCTGGGCGGCTTTGCCAGCGCTGTTTCATCGCCCTTGTGGGGCCGGTTCGGCCAGCACCACGGCTTCCACACGTCGCTGACCTACGCCCTGTTCGCCACGAGCCTCATATTCTTCCTGCAAGCCGTTCCGGACGACCTCTATTACTTCGCAGCGACGCAATTTGCCATCGGCCTGTTCTTCTCCGGCATTTATCCGTCCATCAACGCGATTTTAGCGGAAAACACGACGGCCCACATGAAAGGCCGCGTCTTCGGCCTCCTCTTTTCAGCTCAGCAGATCGGTTCTATGGCCGGGCCCCTTCTCGGCGGGGTCATTGCGACCTTCGTCGGCATCAAATTCGTCTTCGTCCTGGCCGGCGTCATCGTGCTCATCATGAGCATCTTCGCCCGCCGTCAGCAAAAAATCGCCATGCGGCAATATCACCCATAACGAAAAACATCCCGTAAGCCTGTCCGGCAGTTATAGCCGACGCGCCTGCGGGATGTTATTTTTTTGCTTCTTTATTTGCGTCCTTATCGTGTTTTAAGGAACGTTCGTCCTCTTTGAGCTTTTTGAACTCTTCCCGGTCTTCCTTTTTTGCGCCGCCCCAGCGCAGGACCAGACCTCCGGTTACGCTCCACGTCTGTTTCATATCAGAGCCGAAGCGCCGCGTCAGCTCGCCCCAAATCGTATTGCCCTGGCCCATGGTGAAAGACGTGCCGACAGTCATATTGTACCAAGATGACGGCCCCGACCCCAGCGACACGGAAGCCGAATCGCCGCTCTGCACATTCTTCCCTTCTCCATACAGGGGGCCGGTAAAATCACGCTGCACTTCAAACCGGCCGTAGGCCAGCCCCTGATTGCCGCGGATACGATAGGTCTTTCCAGCCATGAGGCCGGCCTTTCCCGTAAGCAGGGTCTGATTCTTCGGCGTATACACCGCCGTCGACCCTACAGACGGCAGATTCATATAGCCGAAGGACACGCCGACCTGGGGCTCCCAAAAGAAGCTGTCCGCTGCAAACTTCGTCTGGTACCAGCGCAGTCCCAGCGCCGGCATCCACGTTCGGTACGCTTCCGACCGGCTCTGACCGGCCTCATCCGTATAGGACAAGTGATTCCGCAGGCTCGTCACCCGAAACACGCCTTCTATGCGGTGTGAGTCTGCGCCCTCCCACGACGTGTACCAGGCCGCGCCGTATTTCTTCATGGCCGACGACGCGCCGCCGTACGATATGCCGCCGGAGTCGTAGCTGCTCAAATACGCGTTCGAAGACCCTGACAAGTAAAACAGCCCCTGCCGCATCGTGCCGCCGCGCCAATTCCACACGCGCCCCGCTTCGTAGCCCAGCTGCATGGAGCTGTAATCCTGGGACAGCGATGCGCTGCCATAGCGGGGAAATACGTCGCTGCGGTAGAAAAACTTTACCGACCAGTCCGAGGCATCCGTCGGCCGCTGCATGCCTTTAAAAGCCGCAAACCGGCTGTTATCAATGCGCCGCCATATCAAGTCATCCTCTATGCGGTAGGCGTTGACGGCCCCAATCTGCCCGGCCGCAATAGAATAGGCAGTCTGCCGCCAGTCGCTGGATTCGGCAGCATGAACAGAAATGGTAAAATTGACAAGCAGGCAAATAACCGCAAGCCCTTTCTTTTCCTGCCGTCTGAGCATACTCCGTCCTCTCCTTTCACTTCTCATGTAAACGGGGCAGGCGACGCTTCGCTCCTGACTGCCTGCCCATTTTTGCAAATAGATAAAAATCGTATCCCTCACAGTAACAGAGATACGATTCTTATTGCTCATTATTAATAACACATTAGTTGTATATCATCTTGTTACGTTCATTTTACATCATATACTATTCTTGTCAATATACCTTATGAGTTCCATACCATCAACATACTATTCCTTAAATAAAAACTCAATTAAAAAATAGTATTTTTTATATAGCTCTTCTAGTTCTTTCGCAGTATATTCTTTATAATGCTTTGACTTTGTCAGATTATCAAAATATGCCTGAAATGAATTTAGCAGCATCGTATTTTTGATAAAATATATCGGCAAGGTATCCGGATGAATCAGCTGGATGTTCTTCTTTAAAAATCCTGTAGAATAACTCGTGTTAAACGACAAATTTATAAAATTAGTGCCGCTATATTTCTCCGTTGTAGGCAATAATACGCCGAACGTAATATTAGGATTGGATTGAATTAACTGCAACACATGTTTAATATGAAGCTTTCGTTCCTCAATTGTCATTTGATAGGGAAAATCGGTTAAATTAATATTTCCCGTTTCCAAATATCTGACAATCGAATTAGTAGGCAGCATAAATCGCAGCGGTACTTTTTCCAAGAGATTCTTAAAAAGATTTTGAACTCTTTGAACCCATTCCACGTCGGCCATTCCCAAATTGCCGACTTTTGCCTTCTCAATCATCGAATTGAATACCTCGTCGGGAAGGAGAAATTCAAAGCCGTTCACGCAAAAAAAGAAAAATTTTTGTGAAGCGTAGAATTGATCGCGAAATCCAAACCGCGTCATTCCCAATGTCTGCTTCGGCTCCAAAATAACGGGCTGACTCGCCATAAATTGCTTGCATTTTGTATATACTGAATGAGCTTGCTTTAAATCAGCACTTGATGTACAAATTTCAATTTCACCAGCTGCGTTTACACTATAAAAAATAACAAATTCATTATTGATTGCAATTATATTATTATAAGCATTAGATTTCTTTTCATATATAGTAAAATCACAATTCAGCAAATCGTTCAAACATTGAAACAATATTTCAGCCGCGCCAATCGCACCCTTTTCCAATTCAGAAAGGTCTAAAAATACATGTATATCGCAAGGCCAATGATTTAATTTAATGTCATAAAAAATCTGCCAAAAGTGATTTTTAGCCAAATTGAAGAATTCTCCTGTAATGATGATAGTTGGCGGTACAGTACTTTCTTCTAACTTTTCTTTGATTATTTTTTGCAAAAAAGCAAAGCATTCCGCTTTTCCCAAAACAATTTTATCATCAGTAATATTAGAGATGCTAACCCCTTTTTTACACTCTAAAGAACTGCGGTACGCACAACTAAGGCTCTGATAAATTTCAAAGGCTACATTTTCTTGTTCAATTGATTCTCTGCCTAAAAAATGTTCAGCAAAAGCTTCTAAGTTATTTTGCTTAATGATAATTTCTGAAAGAAACCGGGCAATCTCTTGATTGATTCGGTCTACATTTTTAGCCGCCGGCAGGCGAATCCCCGTCGTCCATTTGCTGACATATGACAAATCATAGCCAATAGCATGAGATAGGGCTGCATACTTAATCTGTGAAAAATTGAGCAACTCCTTCAATACTAAAGAATGACTTTCTTTCTTCATTGCAATCATCACCTTTATCTTACAACCATCACTGACAAACAATAGATGTATACAGTATACCAAAGACACACCGCACATTGTATACAAAAATTATCTAATTATGCAAATATCCCCAAGCCGGATACAATCAGTTTCAGGCTCGGGGCATACTAATTATACAATACCAGTAACCATATACAGGAATACTGCAAAGAATGCCATGGCAAATTTCAATAAGGTAACGCCAAAAATATCTTTATACGATTCTTTATGCGTCAAGCCGCAAATAGCCAAGGTCGTAATGATAGCACCGTTATGGGGCAGCGTATCCATACCGCCGGCAGCCATAGATGCAACGCGGTGTAATACTTCGGGCGGAATTCCAGCTGCCTGCGTCGCTTCCAGCCAATGAGCGCTGAAAATTTCCAAGGCAATCCCCAAGCCGCCGGTCGCCGAACCAGTAATAGCCGCTAATACGTTGACCATAATCGCCGCGTTCAGCAGAGGCATGCCTTCGCCTACGCTGTACAGCGAATTGGCAATTTCCGTAAAGCCAGGCAGAGAAGAAATAACGCTTCCGTAACCGACTTCCGACGCCGTGTTCATGACAGCCAGCAACGAACCGATAGCGCCGGCGTTTAGAGCCGATTTAATGCTGATATTCTTAGGCATGAACCGATAACCTAAGCCAATAGCCAGTAAGATCGAGACGATAAGCCCGATAATCAGAGCCCAAATCGAGATAACGCTGCTAATCGCTTTTGTCGCCAAAGGCAATCCCATCTTTTGGAACGGTTCGATCATAGAAGGATCCCATTTGTAAATAAAGGAGAGATAGAAACTTACAGCCAGCACCGTAATGAGCGGCAGAATCGAGAAATACCACGGCGGCGTCGGCTGATCCGGATCGATAGTCGCTTCGTTCAGCGTATGGTTTCCATAGCCTTCGCCATGTTTTTCAGCCACTTTCTTGCGCCAGTTGATATAAATATAACACAGGGCCAGCGTCATAAGCCCGCAAATGGTGCCCAGCGTAGGCGCCGCATAAATAGTCGTTCCCAAGTATACCGTCGGAATAATATTCTGCAGCTGCGGAGTTCCCGGAGCCGAGTCCATAACCATCGTCAGCAACCCCGCTGTCAGTACGGCGGGAATTAACCGCTTTGGAATATTCGCTTCTCTAAAGACGGACGCGGCAAAAGGATAAATGGCAAATACGGCAACGTATACGCTGACGCCGCCATATGCCAAAATGATGCACACCATCATGACGGACAAAATAGCTTTATCTTTCCCAAGCTTTTGAATAACGAATTCAGCAATGCTTCGAGCCATCCCTGTTTCTTCCATAACTTTGCCAAATACGGCGCCTAACAGGAATATCGGGAAGAATGATTTTACAAATACAACCGCTTTACCCATGAATAAGTCCGTATACGCCGGCAGTAAGTGGTACTCCGCCATACTAGCTGCAACTAAGGCGCATACCGGTGCAAACAGGATAACGGAAAAGCCTTTATATGCAATGGTAACTAATAATGCTAAACTCACTATAATCATTACGACTTCCATACTATTCACCATCCTTACTATAGCAGGTAATTGTAGATAAAGGCTGCAAATCAGTAGAACGCGTAATTTACAGCCTTATCGTTTCACAAACTATTATTTGCCTTTAAATACAGCCTTGCGTTTTTCAACAAAGGCCTGCATGCCTTCTTTTTGATCTTCCGTTGCAAAGCAAAGGCCGAATACTTCCGCTTCATAGGCGATGCCCGTAATGACGTCGCAGTTAATGCCTCTATTAATCGCCGCTTTAGAAAGGTTTACAGCGATAGTTCCTTTAGAAGCAATGACCTTCGCCGTTTTCATTACTTCTTCCATGAGCTGTTCCTGAGGTACTACCTTGTTGACTAAGCCAATGCGATAGGCTTCCTGCGCATCGATCATCTGACCCGTATAAATCAATTCTTTACCATATCCGCGGCCGACGACTCTGGGCAGACGCTGCGTTCCGCCAAATCCAGGCGTAACGCCGAGTCCCACTTCAGGCTGACCAAATTTCGCCGTATCGGCAGCGTAACGGAAATCGCAGGCGCAAGCTAATTCGCAGCCGCCGCCTAACGCATACCCGTTAATAGCGGCGATAACCGGCTGGGGCAGATTTTCAATGCGGGTAAATACATCCTGTGCTAAAATCCCAAACGTCCTGCCTTCGATAGGATTCATCGTGGACATAGCTACAATGTCCGCACCGGCTACGAAAGATTTCGTTCCGCCGCCAGTAATAATGACAACTTTGATATCTGTATTGCTTTCAATCATGCCAACGCACTGGCCTAATTCATGAATTGTTTCCGGATTCAAAGCATTTAAGGCTTTAGGGCGATTGATCGTCACGGTAATGATGCCGTTATCTATAACGTATTGTATATTTTTGAATTCCATGTCGTTCACCTCACGAAAATATCTTCTGAATATGTTCTATTCTTCACATGAAATAGCACCGATATCTTTTAAGTGCTGAATGGCAGCGTCATCATAGCCATATTCCTTCAAGATTTCTACGGTATGTTCGCCAATCTGCGGTGCGTCCCGTTCCACCGTCGGCTCAATATCTTTCGGACTCTGCGGCTCTTCTAAGCAGAACCGTACCGGCGACATCGCCTGCAGCGTTTCCGTATGATTTAAGTTTTTAATCGGAACGACATACTGATTTTCCAACGCCTGCGCATCTGTCAGTATATCCTTAACGTGGCGAATGTAGTCGAAGGCAATATCTGCTTTAGCCAGCCGTTCAGCCATTTCTTTCTGCGTATACTTCGCAAAGCCTTCGCTGATAATTTCAACCAATTCTCTCGTGCGTTCCTTCGCTTCTACGGCAGTGTTGAACCGAGGATCGTCTACTAAATCCGGCCGGTCAATTACGTCTTTCATCAAGGTATTGTAATACCGTTCATGCTGTAAAATGCTCATGTAAATCCAGTTGCCGTCGGAGCATTTAAAGCTGTCCATGACGGGAGCCATCGGATTTTTACGCGTTTTCGGATATTCGTCGCCATACTGAGTCGCAACAACCAAGGCGCTGTTGTTCCAAATAGCCTGTCCGTACAAAGAAACCATGACCTTGCAGCCTTTACCGGTCTGCGCTTTCTGGTACAGCGCGCCGGCAATACCGCCTGCTAAGGAGCAGGCCGTCGTCGCATCGCCAAAGCCGTACGGCGCGTTGATAGGCGACGTATCGACTTCGGCAAAGTCCATCATTGCGCCGGAACGAGCCCAGAACGCAACTACGTCGAACCCAGGGTTGTCCTTCGCCGGACCAAAATCGCCGTAACCGTTCAGCTGAGCCCAGATCAGCTGAGGATATTTTTTGCTCAGCGTTTCATAGTCTAAGCCCAAGCGCTTTAACGCTCCCGTACGATAGCTGGAAACAAATACGTCTGCCGATTCGAGCAGTTTCCCTAGAATCTGCTTGCCCTCTTCGGTTTTCAAATTGAGAGCCAAACCGCGTTTATTTGCGTTATAAGCGGCCCATAAAGGGTTGCAGTCTTTTTCAATAGGAGCCTGCAAGGTCGTACCGGATGTACGAATCGGATCGCCAAAAGGAGGCTCTACTTTTATGACATCGGCGCCCCAGTCCGCTAAAATCTTCGCAGCGCCCGGGCCAGCGACAAAATAGGTTAAATCAATAACTTTAACGCCTTTCAACGGTAAAAACATGACGACACCTCCTTACTTCAAGATAGACCGGCTGATGACTACGCGCTGAATCTGGTTCGTGCCTTCGTAAATCTGCGTTATCTTCGCGTCGCGCAGCAAACGTTCCACCGGATATTCTCTGGAATAGCCATATCCGCCCATAACCTGCACAGCGTCTAAAGCGACTTGAACGGCGATATCAGAAGCAAAGGTTTTCGCCATAGCCGCTTCCGTACCAAAAGGCTTGCCGGCGTCTTTTAATTCAGCAGCGTGATATGTAAGCTGACGAGCAGCTTCAATTTGAATCGCCATATCGGCTAAGGTAAATCCAATCGCCTGATTTGCGCAAATCGGTTTGCCGAATTGTTCCCGCACCTTGGAATATTCCCTGGCCGCATCATAGGCCGCCGATGCAACGCCGACGGCCAAGGCAGCAATGCCGATGCGGGCAGAGTCTAACGTTACCATGGCTATCTTAAATCCTTCGCCGTCTTTGCCTAACTGATTTGCTTTCGGTACTCGGCAGTTATCAAAAGCAAGTTCTACAGTAGAAGACGCGCGAATTCCCATTTTCTTTTCATGTTTTCCAACAATAAAGCCTGGCGTGTCTTTTTCTACAATAAACGCCGTTAACCCCTTAATTCCCAAGGAACGATCTTTAGAAGCAAAAATAATGAAAGTACCGGCAGCACTGCCATTGGTAATAAAGCATTTCGTACCGTTTAAGACGTAATACTCGCCGTCTTCTTTAGCCGTCGTCGCAACTTGGGCTGCGTCAGAACCTGCGCCCGGTTCGGTCAACGCAAACGCTCCGACAACTTCGCCGCTGGCCAGCGAAGGAAGATATTTTTCTTTCTGTTCTTCCGTTCCAAACATCAGTATCGGCAAAATCGCCGCCGAGTTATGGACGGCCATGACCGTGCCGGTCGACGCGCAGGCCTTGGAAACTTCTTCCAAAGCAGCGACGTAAGACACCGTATCCAGTTCCGCACCGCCAAACTTTTCAGGTACGACGACGCCCATAAATCCCATATCAGCCAAAGCTTTCACGTTGTCCCAAGGAAATTCTTCCGTTTCGTCATAATGCGCAGCCATAGGAGCAATCACTTTTTTAGCTACGTCGCCGGCAATGTTTTTAATCGCCAATTGTTCTTCGTTCAAAATCATACAAATCACCTCTGCAAGAAAATTTAAAAATCGTTCGTACTTATGCTTTTATTATAAATACACAAGTAGTTGAATTATATACACAAACGCTCGACACATTTTGACATGAACGTCATGACATTTTGTCATTTTATTTGGCAAGTTTCTATTTTCACAATGACAACTAGAGTATATCTGTCTATCCAATGTATAATTCTATTGTCTAATATATAGCAAAAAAGCCATGATATACCCTGCACCTTTGCTTATGTGTGATAAAGAAGCAATAGAAGTGCAAAAAATTTTGCCGTTCCTATC
>ENA-OWPN01001697-OWPN01001697.1-human-gut-metagenome-genome-assembly--contig:-NODE-1697-length-17865-cov-5.387030_pt1 | contig 17865 bp, 7 predicted proteins | sample MGYA00248266_ERZ651850 | MGnify/ENA primary metagenome ERZ651850 (study PRJEB26924, sample SAMEA4378296) | human gut metagenome | biome: human gut; feature: human-associated habitat; material: faeces... | reverse complement strand
AATTTAGAATTATTTGATTTTAAATAATTGCTTATTTTACGATTGCTTTTACAGCGGCTTCGCCTTCAACAGCAACTACAACGATACCTGCAGGAGCAGAGATTGTAGCTTCGTCAGAAGTGATTACTGTATTAGCAATTGTCTGACCAAGTACGTTAGTGATTACTACGTTCTTGCCTTCAGCACCCTTCACTGTTACAGAACCGTTACCGGCGATAACAGAGATAGCTTCTGCATTGATTTCATCGTTAGCTGTAGCAGCTTCTTTTTCTGCACTTTCGATATTGAACGGAGCAGCCTGTTTGATATCTTCAACCAATACAGGAACAGAGTTCAATACGTGTACATAATGAGTTGTCAGTTTGCCTTCTTTGTTTTCAGCGATTGTTTCGATGTAGAAATCACCTTCACCACCTTCTTCTGCATCAGCCGGATTAACCAAACGGAATGCGAATGTAGCAGCATTCATCTGAGCGTAACCATCTTTGTCAACGATGCTCAAAGAGTCTTTGTAAGCTTCTTTCTTCTTGTTAGTGAATTCAGAGCTTTCGATTACCAATGTATCGTTTTCGAAGTGAGTTGCCGGAACAAATGCCAAACGAGTATAGCCTTTGTATTTTACATCAACTTTTGATTTTACATCAACAGAGTCAGACAGAACAACCAGGTAGTCAGCCTTACGGTAACCCGGAACAGCCGGAGTTGCATGCGGACACTGTTCTGCAGTCAATGCATTACCGTTTTCATCGTAACCATGATTATCTTCCTTGTCACACGGTTTGAACGGAGTTCCTTCTACCCATTCAGCATCGCGTACAGCCAACATGTACAACGGTTTAGTTGTTTCATTACGTACATAAGCCGTATCCACCAAGAACGGAAGAGCAGCAGTTTCAGGCAGGTCGTTCAGATGAGATTCACCTAAGAAGTTCAGACTACGTTTGCCACCCTGAGTATTACGGTTCATTGTGTTTTCATACAGATAATAGCTAGTTACATCATTTGTACGATAGAACTTAGCTGTATCTACCTTACCTGTGAATCCATCGTTTTCGATAGTAGCACCCAGACGACGATAAACCGGACGATTGTTTTCTTCAACCACGAACAAGTCGTTAGTTGTTTCAGAATACAAATTGCCTGTGTACTTCAGATAACCTGCAGCAGCATCAGATGTACTGGCCCAAACTTTACCACATTCCATTGTCACCACACCATCACCAGCAACTTCAACTGTACGTAAGTTCCAGTAGTCGCCATCTTTACGGATAGCAAAAACATCTGCATCTGCATCAAACTGATACTTATCGTTACTCAAACCTAACTTATTATCACCTACAGCGAACTTGTAAACAGGTACTTTCAAAGTATATTCTTTCTTTTCAAGTTTACCGTCTTTGTAGAAGTTTACAGCAGTTTTCACTTCTGCAGTATCTTTCTTAGCGACTTTACCGTTAGTTGCTTTGATTTCAAGGGCATTATCTTTGTCTTTATCGATTAAGACATAACCATCTTCATCCATAGTGAACCAAGCATCCAGATCGTATACACCAGAGTGGTGTGCCATCACGAATGTCTTTTCAACTACATCACCCAGGTATTTGTAGTAGATATCGCTTGCATCAACAGGAACAGTCTTGATCAGGTAATCGTTTGTACCGTCTGTATAAACGTTTTCTTCCGCATCTGCATTCTGACGTAAACCGTCTTTACCGTATGTAACTGTAGCAGCTGTGTTTTCTCGGTTAGTCAGCGTGTACTCTTCTGTTTCTTCATTGTAAGTCACAGCCCATTGAGCTTCCAGCTGGTTACCTACTGATTCAACCCAACCATGTGCGTCACCACAACCAGTAACAGCGAAGATTTGATCTTCTTCACCTTCTTTACCCAACTTTGTGATTGTGAAGTAAGCATCTGCCAAGATGTCTTCCGGTTTAACAATGTTGTCGGCAGCCAATACGATATACGGCCATCCTTCTTTAGTAGCATCAACCAAACCATTAGTCGTTGTCAAACATACCTGACCATTCAATGAAGTAACGAACAGGCTACCGAATTCACTTGTTGTGGTTACTGCGTTATCAGCAAATACATCTACGGTATAGAGTTCTTTCTTCGTGTTACCTGCATATTGATTGAATTCAAACCAAGACAAATAGTTTTTATCTTTAGCAGCATCTGCTTCCAAAGCTTCTTTTGTAACCAATTCGAACTTATAACCTCTATCGTTAGCACCAATGTTACCGTTATTCCAATCAGCTTTCTTATTCAATACAACATACTTGTCATCGTCTATCAACTGGAAGCGAGTTGCAGCAGTAGTTGCTCCTTCAGCTTTTAACTTACCACCGAATGCACCTACACCTTTAACAAGCGTATTGTCACCTTTGGCTCTTTTGATTGTCATATTGAAACCGTTCACCAACAAAGCGTTCAGTTTATCAGCTTTAGCCTGTACGATCGGTGATTTGTAGATACCGAATTCGGCATTAGTAGCTCCTGCTGCCAATGCTAACTTCTCATCCAAACCATTATCACCTTCCGTCAAATGCAATTTGAAAGATGCAGCAGAACCTTCAACAATAAAATCTGCACGGTTGTTTACAACAGCCTTCTTACCAGTTTTCTTGTTTTCAAAAGTATAAGTAATTGTTTTACCATCAGCAGCCTTTCCTGTCGTAATCTTCCACAAGTAATTATCTACTTCTGCCTCATCCGTAAGAGTTGTTGCTGCAAAAGTTCCATCACCTTTATCTTTTAACAACTGATCTGTTGCAGCAGCGATAACATAGTATTCGTCAGCATTAAAAGAAATTTGCAGAGCAAGAGAGCTGTTTAAGGCACTCAAAGTCTCTAAAGCAGCTACGTCGTCGTTCCATACAGCGAACACAAGTTTTGTTGGTTTAGTTACACCTGAATTATCTCCATCATAAACCACGCGGACCTTTTTGTCTTTAACATAAAGAGCTCCTCCTGCTTTAAAACTAGAAGGTGTACAATCTTCAGCTAAAACCAATCCTCCATCTTTGAATTTAAATTGCAATCTATTGATCGCATCACTACTACCATTGAACTGCAGATAACCCTCATCCGCATTATTCTGTGTAAATTCCAAGTAGTTTCCGTCTTTTACCAAATAAAATTGTCCCTCTTTATCAGTAACAGCCTCCAAGTAAAATTTAACATTGTTGTTATTTTCCACTTTAGTTTCTCCTGATGTAAGACTCATAGTATTGTCTAACCATCCATCAATAAGAGCATCTTTCGCTTCATCAACATCCAAGCCAATTGCGTAAGTTCCACCTATCTGCGGTGTCACCTTCACCAGTTCGGCATCCGCTGTTGTCCAAGCTCCGGCCAGCAGGAGACTGGCCACAAGTGTAGAAAACTTTTTGTTCATAATCAATAAATTTAATATTAATAATAGTGTATATAAAAGTTCTTTTCAATAAGCGTTTAAACCTCGTCCGATATCGAGTGACTAATTTAAACGTCCCTTTTTTCTAGTCATTTTTTGAGAGTTCGTAATCAAAAGGGCGAAGTTCGTACAGACTTTGCTATCGTGTTGATAAGAAAGGAAATAGGAACAGGAAAAAATAAACAAGAAAAGATTGCCGGTTAAAAATATTGTCGTAATTTTGTGACTAGAAAAAAGGGACGTTAAAATTAGTCATTCATTTTTCGCCTTCTAGTCTTTAATTATCATACTCCACAAAGGCATAAATCAACTATTTTCTTTTTATAGGTTTCAGTCTTACTATATATAATGTACGCGCACGTACATTAATATTATTATATACCTGGAGCTTCTCAAATGCGATTATTACGAATTTTCGCATTTTCGCGCACAAAGCCACCGATGAAAAGACTTTTCACGACAAAAGGTTCATCATTCATCCTACATTCATACATCAAAGTTTGCCCCACATATTATAATAACAGTTCTACATATTATGGAACCAAAGTTCTATATATTACGGAACTAAAGTTCCATATATTGTGAAACTTTAGTTATATAATATATGAAACTTTTATTCCATATTATATGAAATAAAAGTTCCATTCCATGAAAAAACCATGAAACTGGAATATACTAATTATCAGGCATTAACCCAAATCGTAATACTCCCGGTATTCGTCATATTTCGGTTCATCCTCGATATCTTGACGGAGAAACAGCTTTTTGATATAAGCCTGCTCTTTGGGTTTGACCATACGCTCCTTCCGTTTACAACGGTAAAAGTTAGAACGCCCCATATAGCTCATTATTTGACCTTTGATGATATTGGCTTTGCGGACGGGAAGGTCATCGAACAAGCCGGTTATGCCTATTGCAAACCGCTGGGGCTGATCGAGCAGGAAGAAACGACAGGTCTCGCCGGAAAGGGATTCCAGGTAACCGGGATTGATTATATACAAGCCAGCGCGCTCCTTTGGAACACGAAGAGCCATTTGATGTCGTAAGCAACTATCACAACGCCGGCACTGTTCATTGAAGCAATGAGCGAAAGTAGCAGGAAAATCAGCATAATTGAAATCAGCTTTCATAATTTATAGATTTTACGGATACCATGATTTACAAAGATAGCACATTATACTCGTCATCCTATAAAATAGTTTCGGATTTTATCCCTATCTTCGTCCTCAAATAGTGCAAAAGCCATGAGAAAAACGATCATACTATTCATCTTCCTGCATGTCCTTTCTTACGCCTTCCCTATCTATTTTAAACATATCGGGATGAAAGAAGGGCTTTCCCAACTTTCCGTAATGTCCATCTACCAGGATGAACTGGGGCGCATGTGGTTCGGGACGGAAGAAGGACTGAGCGTTTTCGACGGTGTCCGTGTCACCTCACACAAACCCACGCTGAAAAGCGGGACGGACAAAGAGACCACGATCGGCAACAGCATCAATTTCATAACCGGAGACCAGCAGGGAAATATCTACTTCACTTCCGATAATGCGCTCATACAATACAGTCTGCATACACAGGAGTTTACCTGCCTGGAACGATCGATAGTCACAGCCGTTGCATTCGGTGGCGAACAACTCTGGGTCGGGATAGCGGATTCTGTCTTTATCTGGGAGCCGCAAAAGAAAGAGCTTCAGTTCCAGTTCAAGCTGGAGTTTCGTTACCAGCATGCCACCCGTATCCTCGTCGATTCGCAGAAACAATGCTGGGTCGGGACAAATGCCGGGTTATACATGAAAGAAAAGGATAAACCGTTGAACTGTATCATTCCGAGCGAAGATATCTATGCCCTGTTCGAAGATTCGCATGCCAACCTGTGGATCTCGGCACGAATGAACGGACTTTATAAAAGGGAACCTTCCGGTAACTTCGAACGTTTCCGCTATGACCCGACGAAAGCAAACAATATCTCCAGCAACCAGGTCAGAGGGATTGTGGAAGATAACTTCGGAAATCTCTGGATAGGCACTTTCACGGGACTGAACAAATACAATCCGCATAACGGTCATTTCCAGGTCTATACCCGCGACAATCTTCCGGGCAGCCTCGCCCACTCTTCCGTCTTTCCGGTTTTCAAAGACCAGCAGGGAAGTATCTGGCTGGGGACTTATTACGGAGGTGTCCATTATTTCAATCCCGAAATGGATCTGTTTACCTTTTATACGGCGGATAAGTCCAGAAACGACTGTGTCAGTTTCCCCTTTGTCGGACATATGGTGGAAGATAAAGACGAGAATATCTGGATCTGCACCGAAGGCGGCGGACTGAACCTCTTCGACCGGGAAAAGAAGACATTCACCTATTTCATGGCCGACCCGGACAAGAACTCCATCGCACACGACAACCTGAAAGATATAGCCTACAGCGCCAAACGCAACAAGCTGTATATCGGTACGCACACCGGCGGACTGTCCATTTTCGATATTCCCCGCAGACGATTCAGAAACCCTTATTTTGAAACTCCTTCGTATGCAGTAGTGGCAGGCGACCGTATCAACCAAATGCAGATATGGAAAGATAAATACCTGATATTCCTGACCCAGTGGGGAAGTGTCAAGATGGATCTCGACACGGAGCAGCTCACACCGATATTTCCCAGCGGCAAACAATACGGCAACCACAGCTTCACAATCGACTCGAACGATTACATCTGGATAACTTCCGGTAAGATTATCTATAAAATCAATCTGAACAATGAAGAGGATAAAACCGTCTTCCGTTGCGGACAGGACGGGCTGGGAGATCAGCCTATCTCGACTATCCGTGAAGACAAAAAAGGAAATATATGGTTTGGTACGCATGGAGCCGGCTTATATTTATATGATCGGCAAAAGAATAAATTCAAAGGATATACTACGGAAAACAGCCTGATCCTCAGCAACTATTGCTACGAGATACAAGACTCACAGCAGGGTTATCTGATTATTTCCGGTGATAAAGGGCTCTCTTTCTTCGATCCGGAGCAGGAACTGTTTAAAGTAGTCGAACTCGGCACGGCGCTTCCTCTGTCGGGAATCAATAAAGGGTGCGGGCTTCTGGTATGTGACAACGGCGAGATATTTGTCGGAGGCATAGACGGTTTGAGTACGTTCTTCGAACAGGATATGTTTCGTCCCACCAAAGATTATCAGTTGTATTTCTCTGAACTTTATGTGAATAACGAGTTGGTTTCGCCTAAAGACCCGACGCGTATTTTATCCGAAGCACTGCCTTATACCCAGGAACTCCACTTGAACCATAATCAGAACAATCTCATTATCGCGTTCAACTCGAACAACTATATCAATACTTTGAAAGAGACAGCTTACGAATATATGCTGGAAGGGTTTGACAGCAAATGGATCGGCAACAACGACAACAGTATCCAATATACGAACCTTAATCCGGGCAAATATACATTGGTCGTACGCGAAAAACAATACGACACACGGATTGAACCGCAGACGATCCGGATGGGGATTACGATCCATTCCCCGTTCTATGCTACGCCTCTGTTTTATATCTTATATGTGCTGGTTGGCGGCGGTCTGATCTTTGGCTTTTTCCGTTTCAAACAATCACAGCTGCTTCTCAGAACTTCCCTGGAGTATGAACGGAAAGAGAAAGAACGGATCGAGGAACTGAACCAGGCGAAGTTACAGTTCTTCTCCAATATATCACACGAGTTCCGCACGCCGCTTACGCTGATTATTTCACAGATAGAACTATTGCTGCAAAGCAGTTCACTGGCTCCTTCAACCTACAACAAGCTGTTGAAGATATATCGCAACACGCATAATATGAGGGCATTGATCAGCGAGTTGCTGGACTTCCGCAAACTGGAACAAGGGCATGTCAAATTGAAGGTGTACGAGCAGAACATCGTGCCGTTCCTGAAAGAGATCTATCTGTCGTTCTATGAATATGCTTCCAGCCGTTCGGTAACCTATCTTTTTACTTCCGGAGAAGAAAACATTCCCTGCTGGTTCGATCCCAAGCAGATGCAGAAAGTCTTTTATAACCTGCTGTCGAACGCTTTCAAATACACCAAGCCGGGAGCGAGTATCGAGATGGTGATCGAAGAGGATGAAACGACGATCATTGTCAAGATCATAGACAACGGAATCGGGATCAATAAGGAAGATATCGATAAGATATTCGACCGTTTTTATCAGGCGGGCAATCAGACACCGGATACACCACAGCCGAGTACCGGTATCGGGCTGTCGCTCACCAAAAGCATCATCGGACTGCATCACGGTAAAATACAGGTGGAAAGTACGCCCGGATACGGAAGTATCTTCATCGTGCGGTTGCCTAAAGGGCGGACGCATTTCAAGGAAGGCGAATGCCAGTTCGTTGAACCGAACAACGAGGCTATACGGAACGAGATTCTCCCGGAAAGTATCCGTGCAGAGCTTCCTGAAAGCGCTCCCGAACTGTCTTTTGCTGAAACGGATGCGACCTATACGGTCCTGCTGGTCGATGATAACGAGGAATTGCTTCAGATACTTCATTCCCTGTTCTCGCCGATGTATAAAGTATTGCTGGCACGGAACGGGAAAGAGGGATTGGAGGTTGCGCGCAGTGAAAAGCCGGATATTATCGTAAGCGACATCATGATGCCGGAAATGTCCGGTACGGAGATGTGCCTGAAGATCAAGAACGATTTTGATGTCTGTCACATTCCGGTGATCCTGCTTACGGCACTCAGTTCGACGGAACAGAGCATAGAAGGGTTACAACGCGGGGCGGACGATTATATCAGCAAGCCGTTCAATGCCAAAGTGCTGCTGGCCCGCTGCAACAACCTGGTGCGTAACCGTATTATCCTGCAAAAGAAATTCAATGAGCAGAGGGATTTCGATACGCAGTCGCTTGCCAGCAATCCGATCGACCAGAAGTTTATGGATGCCGTAAACAAGATCATCGAAGAGAACCTCAACAACATCGAATTCGATATGAACACGCTGGCAAAGGAACTGGGATTGAGCCGCAGTTCTTTATATGCCAAGTTCAAAGCTCTTACCGGTATGACTCCGAATGATTTCGTGCTGAATTGTAAACTGAAGCGGGCAGCAACGTTGCTGATCGACCGTCCCGATCTCCAAATAGCCGAGATATCGGATATGCTGGGCTTCGGCTCTCCCCGCTATTTCACCCGTTGCTTCAAGGCACAGTTCGATACGACACCGGCGGAATACAGGAAGAAATCACTTCATTCATAAAAAACGGATAGGCACCGCTTACAGCACGGGTACCTATCCGTTTTATAAGTAATATCTCATTTACTATTTAGCTTCTATATCCTTTTTACGTTTCAGGGCTTCGATGAAATAATAATCGGCATAATTCAACGGAACATCGATTTCCGAATTATGAGGAATACTACCCACAGAATGCATCAGGATAAAGTTGCCGTTCGTACCTAAAGCCGCACGATAAGCCGGAGAAGCCAGCGATGTCATGATGTTGTCGGCATATGTTTTATAGTCTGCCGCATTCTCAACATCCAGCGTGCTGATCTCATACAAAGCGGAAGCGATACAGGAAGCAGCCGAGGCATCGCGCGGTTCGTTCGGAATATTCGGTGCATCCATATCCCAGTAAGGGATCAGGTCAGCCGGCATTGCCTTATGATTCTTCATGAAGTTGAATGTCTTCAGCGCCTGATCCAGATACTTACGGTCGCCTGTTTCACGATAGCAAACCACAAAACCGTAGATTGCCCACGCTTGTCCGCGGCTCCAGGCTGATTCGTGTGCATATCCCTGTGCCGTATGGCGGTGACGTACGGAACCATCTTCCAGGCTATAATCGATCACATGGTAACAGCTGCCATCCGGACGGAAATGTTCCTGCAGCGTGCGGTCGGCATGCGCCAGGGCTATTTTATAGAAAGAAGAATCGCCGGATAAACGGGTGGCTTCGAACATCAGTTCCAGGTTCATCATATTATCGATGATCACTGGACATTCCCAGCCACGTTCCGACTGCCAGCCACGATCGACATTCCAGGACTGGATCACCTGCGGAGCTTCACGAAAACGGGTAGACAATGACTTGGCGGCCTGCACCATCACTTCTTTATAAGACGGATCGGCAGTCAGACGCAAACCGTTACCGAAACTGCAGTTGATAATGAACCCGATGTCATGATGCCAGGTCAGGTTCTTGGCTTCTTCGATTGCCAGCGTATATTTCTGGGCAAGCGGGAGCAATGCCGTATCGCCCGTCAGTTCATACAGATACCAGACGGAACCTGGGAAAAATCCGCTGCGCCAGTCTGCATAACCGCAATAATAGACGGAACTGTCTTTTTTCAACGTGACAGGATTCATAAATTTACCACTGGCTTCGATGATTTCTATTTCCTTACCGATCTGCGCGCGGGCGAAATCGGCATTCTCGTCAACAAAGCTTTTCTCTACTGTTTTAGGTGCTCCTCCGCACGATATCAGAAATGCGGAGAAAGCCAGGGCGATCCAATTTTTCATTCTTTCTTTATTTATTGTTTTGTTTGATTGTATATACATACGTTCCGGAAAGGGCTTTCTTCTTTGCCGTCAAAGAAAGGCGGTATATCTCTTTTCCCCACACATTGGATAAACGCGGATCATCCAGCGTAATAGTCTCGAGCGAAGGAGTAAAAGTGTTTTTATCGTATTGCAGGTTAACCTTTTCGCCATTCACTTCGATAGCGACTACACCGGGAGTGGCAATATCCACTTGCCCCCAGGTCAGGAAGTTGACGCGGTTGAAGTCTTTCAACTCATTCAAAGTGAATGTGTCTTTGATCTTCAATTCTCCTTTGCCCAACGTATAGGAACGAAGCCACTTATTGACTCCGGCTTCTTCGGGGTAAGCACTAGCGATGTTAGCCGAGAACGTACTGCTTTTCGGATTAAAAGAAACGTCCGTTGCTTTATATTTTGCTCCGAATGATTGGGGTACACCGTTTATCATCGGTAAGTTATGATAGTTGCTTTGCATGGTCCAGATCGTATATCGTTCGCTGCTGAACGTCTGGCGGGTATACGTTCCTACGCCGGCATCGATAAAGACCGGAGTCGTATGCAGGTAGAGCGAGAAAGTTCCGGCATCGTTGTGATTATGACTTTCATTATTATAGCCTCCCTTGGCTGCGAAGAAAAGACCGGATTTATTTGTCATATAACAGAACTCTGTTTCCGGGTACCAAGTATAAGCGGGCGATTCGTAGACAGGTTTTACCTGCTCCATGTCTTTGGCATAAAGAATACTTTGCAATGTGCGGAATATATCCCGTCCGGAAGAAGGGGCTTTCTGCTTCGACAGGCTGCTGAGATAAGCAGCATACTGCATCATCACATCGCTGCCCACTGCTTTTCCATAGCGGAAGATGATCGGTGCATCTCCTCCCCCTTTGGCGGAAGCATCGGCAAAGTTCACCACCCAGCCGTTCCCTACGTATGAACGGGCAATGTATTCGCCCATGTTCCTGATCATCGGCTGGTCGAACAGACTGATCTTACCACCTGTTCCGTCATATAATAATTGCAGATAGTCATACATCTTTCCGGCAGCATGCCCCCAATAAGAAGGACCTTCTTCACAAGCCCCGTCGGAATGGGTATAGTTGATGAATTTATCGACAGAAACCATCGTACGGTAAACGGCTTTTGCCAACGTTTCTTTATCATTTTCCAATAACAGGAAACATTGCAGGACATTCGAGTTACACCACGGATTCCAGTTGTTTACTAAAGTTCCCGGCTTATAGTGGAAAGCCATCCACCAAAAACGATCTTCTTCCATATAAGTATCGAGAATACGTTCCTGCAACTCATGGCGCAAGCGTTCGGAGATAACCGGATTTACTTTATCAAATTCGGAATGGAAGAAATAGTAAGTCCATGAAAGCAACGATCCCAAATCACCGGAAGTTAGGTCGATCACGTGTTCTTTATAATCCGGCAAAGACCTTTTCGAATGCTGTGCGCTCAAATGGGCGGACAAAACCCAGGAAGTCATTTCACAGGATTGGTACACACCATTGATTAGCTGGTCGATGAAGCGACCTTTACCTTCGGCGAGCTCTGCCATCAATAGATCGGCAAGGGCGGTATTATTACTGCCGAAAGGATCTTCCATAATCCGCCGGTTGCCGCTACGTTCATATTCTATATAATCGGTAGCTTTTACGACTTTCCATTCGTAGTCCAACCACTTCTCTCCCCGTTTGATATACTCATTCTTGTAGTCACCCAGAAACTGATCCCAACCGACACGGTCGGTATAAAGTGGGTAAGTCACCCACTCCTGGTTGAGAATCAATACAGATTCCAGTTTTTCCACATTGGCAGCCTGTTGTAGCAAATCCCGTTCAACATATGCATGGACAGGGGTTGTTAATAGTAGTAACAGGCACAATAAAGTTACATTTTTACATACATTCATAAGTCGCATTTGTTTCATGGTAATACACAAAAGTAGAAAGAAAGTCCATAAACTACAGGATTATTTATCCAATTCATGTGCCCCAATCGTCCAAAAGGGAGGTTTTAACGGGTTTTCTCATAGTCGTAGTTCGTATAGAACTAATGCCAAAACACTGCAAATATAAATGTTAATTATTTCAATATATGTACAATTTTATCCATTCATGGTGCACTAATTGTCCAATTATTATTCGTTAAAAACACATACACTTAATTTACACTGAGTTGTAGTTCCATAGCAAAACAAGGTTTTGACAATTTTAAACACATCATTCATTATCTATTCCATATCATAAGAAGCATTTATCAATGCCACAGCAGCAATAGGAAGGATCTTTATCCCTCAAAAATAGGTTTTCATAAGTATTATCTTTCAGTTTATCCTACTGTTAAGTTACTCATTTATTCAATATTATCTCCCATGGTTTTTAAAACGTCAAGCACACTTTAAAATTCAAGTTTTCTCTGTTCGCCAACCAGCATAAACCATAGTTCTATACGAACTATGCTTCTACTTGATATCAAGTAGACATATGGAATATAGAAAACGAAAAATGACAATTACAAATGAGAAAACTATTATCTAATTATTAACTAAATCTGGTGTTATTATGACTAAAGATTTTACTCACTTTCACGTATCGAAGGCGCTGTTTTTGGGAACAACCATGTTCCTTACATCCGTAAGCGAGATGTCGGCGAATCCTTCTGTTGAATTATTGAGGCCCACAGGACCTAGTACAGCAGTAACATCGCCACAACAGGCGAAACAAACCATCAAAGGAGTGGTACAGGATGCATTCGGCCCGATTGCCGGAGCAAATGTTATCGAAAAGGGAACTACCAATGGTACAATTACCGACATGGATGGTAATTTCACACTGGATGTAGCCCCCAACTCTATTTTGGTTATTACATTTATCGGATATAAAGAACAACAGGTTCCGGTAAATAACCAGAAAACCTTCAACATCAAACTCACCGAAGACTCACAGGCATTGGATGAAGTGGTTGTGGTTGGTTACGGTACGCAGAAGAAAGTGAACATGTCCGGTTCCGTGACTTCGGTAAATGTCAGTGAAATGGCTGAGAGTCGTCCGTTGACCAATATCTCTACAGCATTGGCGGGTACTGCACCCGGTGTTCAGATTACATCCAGCAACAACCTTCCGTCCAATAACGGCGATGCGGATATTAAGGTACGTGGCCAGGGAACATTGAACAACTCTTCGCCGCTGGTTATCATTGACGGGGTGGAAGGAACGTTAAACAGTGTAAGCCCACAGGATGTAGAAACAGTCAGCGTATTGAAAGATGCGGCCTCTTCTGCCATCTACGGTTCACGTGCTGCCAACGGTGTTATTCTGATCACGACTAAACAAGGTAAATCCGGCAAAATGAAACTGGATTATACAGGCTACGTATCATTCCAGACACTGGACCAGCCGTATGAAGTCGTTTCCGATTACGCCAATTACATGGAATATCTGAATGAAGGGATGGCAAACAGCAACAAGCCCAAACCATTCTCCGATAATGTGATCAACCTCTGGCGTGAAAAGTCCAAAGACCCGAACGGCCTGAACGAATACGGGATGCCGAACTATTTGGCATATCCGAACAACAGTATTTTCGATGTGTATGAAACAGGTGTTTCCCACCAGCACAATATCTCCGCATCCGGAGGTTCGGAAAAGATCACCTATTACACCTCTTTCAACTATCTGAACAACCCGGGTATCCTGGAAAACTGTGGTTTCGAACGTTTCAGTCTGCGTGCCAATGTCGACTCACAGGTAAAAGACTGGTTGAAGATCGGGGTAAACCTGAGCGGATACACCTCTAACACAACACCGGTCAGCGATAATATAGATGATATCTATACCTATGGACTGACAGGTGGTAACCCGGGAATCGCTTATCTGGATGATCAGAACCGGCTGGGTATCAATGCCAATGCGGAAGATGACCCTCAGAATGCAACGAACAACCCGTATAACCGTCTGAGAAACGTTTCCGGTAATATCCAGGTTAACACGTTAAAAACCCGTCTGTATGCTGTCCTGACACCGTTGAAAGGTTTGACTATTCAGGGGTCATATACGTATGACTACTATGATAAATTCAAGGAGAACAAACCGAATTTCGTTCCGATGTACAACTTTCAGACTAATACCTTGTATACAGATGGTGTAGGTCAGACCAGCATTGCGAATTACAACGAAAAGACATTCAGGAATTTTATGGACGCGACAGTTCGTTACGAACGTAACTTCTTCGACAACCGCCTGAGCACGAACCTGATGGTCGGCGGTAGCCAGGAACAATACAAACGGCAGTTCTTCAGCGGCACCCGCAAAGACCTGATCGACCCGTCACTGAACGTAATCGGAGGTGCTATCGGCGAATCATCCACAACAGGAAATGTTACCGAGTGGGCCATGCGTTCATTCTTCGGTCGCCTCAACCTGGGTTGGGATGACAAATATCTGTTGGAAGTCAACCTGCGTGCAGACGGTTCTTCACGTTTCCTGGCTGACAACCGCTGGGGTTACTTCCCCTCTTTCTCCGCTGCATGGCGCATTTCGGAAGAAGGTTTCATGGAGAATACCAAGAACTGGCTGGACAACCTGAAGGTTCGTGCATCTTACGGTTCGTTGGGTAATAATACATTAGGTGACAACCGCGATAACGACGGTAATTATACATCGCAATCCCTGTACGCGCAAACAAACTATGTATTGGGACGCGCCGTTGCCATGGGGCTTTCACAGACGGCGATCGCAAATGCCGCACTGACATGGGAAACGACTTATATTACCAACGTCGGTCTTGATTACAATGTATTAGGTAACCGCTTGTCAGGATCTGTCGAATTTTTTAACAAAAGAACAGAAGGCATCCTGATCGACCTTCCGGCACCGAAAGTACATGGTAATGCCACTATCCCCAAGCAGAACTCCGCACAGATCACCAACAGAGGTCTCGAATTCTCTACAAACTGGAGTGATAAGGCGGGAAAGGATTTCTCTTATAACGTCGGTTTCAACTTCACTTACATCAAGAACAACGTAGATAAATTCAAAGGAGACGACTATACGATCAAGGATGCAAGAATCCTGCAGGAAGGTCTTCCTATCTGGTCACTATATGTACGCGAAGCAGACCGTATCATCCAGACAGACGAAGACCTGGCAATCGTACAGGCTATGTTGGATAACCCCGCCGTAGAAGGCAAAGTGGTATTCCCTTACGGAACTCCCCAAAAAGGTGATATCCTCTACAAGGACCTCAACGGTGACGGACTGGTAAATGACGATGACCGTACTGTCATCGGCAACGGACAGAACCCGACATTCACTTACGGTGTGAACCTCGGTTTCAACTGGAAAGGCATTGACTTCTCCGCATTGATACAAGGACAGGCCGGTATCAAAGACGTATATCTGAGTGCCTTGTATAAAACAACCGTACGCCAGGGATATCAGTTGAATGCAGATGTTATCGACGGACGCTGGTATGAAGGACGTACAGACGCCAGCTATCCCCGTTTGCTGGATTACAGCGATACCAGGAACGAACAGTATTCCGATTTCTGGGTAACCGACAAGTCTTACCTGAAGATCCGTAACATCACATTGGGATATACGCTGCCGACAGCCTGGTCGAAAGTAGCTTATATGGATAGAGTCCGGTTCTACGGCAGTTTGGAAAACTTCTTTACATTCACGAAATGGAAAGGATACGACCCTGAAGTAAATGGTATCAAATATCCTACCATGCGCCAGGTGGTCGTTGGAGTCAATGTTACATTCTAATCATGATTGTTGAACTTATAAACGGAATTACAAAATGAAAAAATATATTATACCTTTTTTAGCAGCACTTCTGGCATTGACAAGCTGCTATGACCTGGACAGGGCACCTTACGACCAGTTAAGCTCTTCGACCTTCTGGCAGACAGAAGATCAGTGTAAGTCAGGTTTGATGGGTGTGTATGCGTCCCTGAAAAACACCGACCTCTATGGTAAAATGTTTATGATCGACGTAAACTCGGATGTAGCAGTCGGCTACGACCAGTATGAAGCTCTACAACTGGGAACTTGTACACCGCGAACCAGTTTCCTCAACGGTAAATGGCAGAACGGATACAATGGCATCCAGCGTGCCAACCTCGCCATCCGCAGTATCGGTGAAGCACCTATAGACGAAACAGCAAAGAACCAGATGCTCGGTGAAGCCCATTTCCTCCGTGCCCTCATCTATTTCCATCTGATGGATTACTTCGGAGGTCTTCCTCTCTATGACGAAACGACCAATCTGGAACAGGATTTCAACGACCTGATGAATCCGAGAAGTTCTGCCGAAGAAACACGTGCTTTCATCATTGCAGACCTGGAAAAAGCGCAGAACTCAGGACTTCCGGATACATGGGATGCAGCCAATTACGGCCGTGTAACGACTTCTGCCGTAGAAGGATTATTGGGTAAGGTATATCTGTACAGTAAAAATTATGACAAAGCGATCGAACATCTGGAAAAATCGACCAGCGGTCATGAACTGTACGAAAACTTCGCCGACTTGTTCAACCTGACAGGACACACCAGTTCGGAAATGATCTTCTCGATCATCAATCTAGGTGGTACAGGTAATGATTACGGTATGCCGCTATGCTTCTACGCCGGCACACGTAACTCATTCGGCAGTTGCTGGAATAACACCCTTCCTTCTGTCGACCTGGTCGACATGTATGAATATAAAGACGGACGTCCTTTCAACTGGGATGAATTGTTCCCGGGATATACAACCGACAATCAGGTACGTGAACGTGTATTCAGATGCACAGTGAACGATGCCGGCGACGAAATCCTCGACCAACCGGCAGAATCCGCAAAGATCCTGGAAATGTACGAACAACGTGACCCGCGTATGTCAGCTACAGTGATCGCTCCTTACAGCACTTATTTGGGATGGAACCGTAACGAAGAGCGCCTGATGACATTCATCTTTGCAAAAAACACCAAAGGAGATGTAGTAGCAGTGAACGAGAACAATGGTTTCATGCGTAATAATAAGGGAGGTTGGGAAACCTATTTCTGGAGAAAATTCGTACCGGAAGGAGACTGGAACGGTGCTATCACGAACCGCGAACATACACCTGTAAACTTCCCGATCATCCGCCTGGCTGATATTTACCTGATGCTGGCAGAATGTTACAATGAAACCGGCAACCAAACTAAGGCAGTAGAATACATCAACAAAGTACGTGCCCGTGCGGGTATCGCATTATTGAACAGTGGTCCTTCTTATTTGGCAGCTAATTCGAAAGATGAAGTCTTCCAACGTATCTTCCGTGAAAGAGCCTATGAACTGGCTGGTGAAGGTGTTCGCGACAGCGACCTGCGCCGTTGGAAATTGTCACACACATTACTGAATCGCGAAGAATACGGTATCACCGGCAAGCGCCTGCTGACACGTGTATTCCGTGAAAACCGCGATTACTTGTGGCCTATCCCGGCAGAAGAAATAGAAATGAATGATCAGCTTGAACAGAATCCTAACTGGTAATTATTTATTTTCTGAATTATTTTGATCACCAGGTCAGATATAAGCAGAGGGTATGCTTTTAGAAGCATACCCTCTTTTGGTTAGTCAAATACACGAACTAATCTATCCAACCATCATTCTGAGTCAGATTTTCATTCATCTGAATTTCAGTTCTCGGGATAGCCCAGTTATATAAATGATCGCCTCCCCATGAATAAGAACTTTGTACTTCTCCCCAAACCTGTTTCAGGCCGGCACCGTCGAATAATTTGCTTTTATGCCAGGTCTTCCAGCGCATTTCATCAAAGAAATTCACTCCTTCACCGGCAAATTCCCAACGACGTTCGTTGCGGATACGTTCACGCAAATCATCCTGTCCCTTCA
>ENA-OWPN01001694-OWPN01001694.1-human-gut-metagenome-genome-assembly--contig:-NODE-1694-length-17928-cov-6.779220_pt1 | contig 17928 bp, 16 predicted proteins | sample MGYA00248266_ERZ651850 | MGnify/ENA primary metagenome ERZ651850 (study PRJEB26924, sample SAMEA4378296) | human gut metagenome | biome: human gut; feature: human-associated habitat; material: faeces... | reverse complement strand
AGAGTTCTGCAAGCCATGTCTCTTTTTATTTTTGCGAAACTTATTGTACCTTATCGCATAACAGCTTTTTGAGCTGTCCATGCATTTTATATCTTTGTTAGACTATATTCAGCCGTTTTACGTATCTTTTTTGACATAGCAAATAGGCAGGCTCGTGAGAACCTGCCTGAATAAAATATGCTATTTTGGATTGCTAATCCACGCGGCGCATACAATGCGGGATATGCCGTCTGACGTCTTATCTTTTACTACGACGAAATAGGGATGATCCATTTTGATGATAATGGGCTTAGGTTTAATAACTGTGCATGACACCGTTTGCATAGAGCATACCATGGTAAAAGCCTTGACTTCCGCTTTTTCTTCGTCCAAGGATAATTGTACGGCTTGCTCTGCCTCATTTAAATAAGACCATACTCTGGATGGATCGACAATATTATCTACTGTAAATCGTTCTTTTGTTAAATGTTCCATGCCCAACGATTCTAAAACAGGCTTTAAGGAAAAGGATGATTTCATTGAAATCTTAGGCATCTGCAAATCAACCAGATTGTGCAGCTCGTCGTCGTGATTACAAATATCCCATAGCTTACGAAGTACTGTTTCTTTATTTGTTTTAGGCTTGATAAAGTACGTAATAGATTGCCTTTTCCCCGGCAAGGCAGCGACTTCGTAGTCGTCCGTAATCTTTCCATATATTCTGGAAAATTCCGTTATCATTGTTTCCGGCCGGATTTCTTTTCCATCATCTAAGTAGAAGGCACGGGGCTGCGTATTATATTTACTAAATGCTTCTCGCCATTCTGCGGAATAATGCAACGCTGAATATAGCCCTAAGTCGTCGCTTTCTGTCGGCTTGGCTTGGAACAATATTTCTCCAAGATGCTTTCTTTGAAAATCTGCAATTTTTTGTTCGCCGTCTTCGGGCGAAGAAAAAAAGTCAATCGTTCCCCGTTCCTTATGCGTACGGTACTTCTTCCATTCATCTTTCAAAAGTATCAGCGTACCGCTTTTGGTATTGAGAAGAGACTCGTCTAGTATATCGGGAGAAACGTAGGGGGATACTTCTTTTTGAATACGGTCGTCTCCCGTATTTACAGATAATAGAGATAATGCCTGCTGCAAGGAGTAGGGGGAAAATAAGATATTATTGTCCATTCCTTGCGTTTGGCATACTTGCTCAAACAATTTTAATGCAGATTGCTCTAGCAAACCATTCATATACATGCCCTCCTTCTTGATGAGCTCTATCATCTTCTAGTCAATCCATTATTGATTGCTGATTATTGAATTTTTAGGTTCCTAATTGCGGAAGTTCCAGACCGTGTATATGGTACATGCCAATTATACGCAGGCGGCAAATACTTTTTTAGCCAGGAAATCACTATCTACCGATTGTCCCGTTGCAATCGTGTCCGGATTCCGATTAAACATCCAAGTGCCATTCCAAACAAAGAAATGGTAGATGTCTGTACTGCCGGGACTATTATCTGAGCCGCTGTTAAATTTGACGATTACGTTGAATTCTGTGCTGCTTTTGGCATAAATAGATGACGTATCGACGTAGACATTCGCGCCTTTGCCGCTATAAATCCAAACGTCTTCAGCTTGCGTTTCTAAAGGTGCGGAAAATCCCAAGGCACAGAAAGAAATAAGTCCTGCAATTAACAATTTTTTCATCATCAATTTCCCCTTTCTTCGTAAAAAATACTATTGATGTGCTTATAAATGGTCATAGCCCTGCGACTGGGCCGCGACATTTCCTACTTTGATAAACAGAGATACGGAATCCTGACTGGGGAAATGGTAATCGTTGTTTCCGGGGCCGCGGGTTCCGATGAACACCCAATCGGAGCCGTTTTTGCGTTGGTATACGTTTTCTACATCTCCGTTAGAAATGCACCAGTATGCTACGGTCATCGGCTCGCCGTTGAATGTTACGTCTGCGCCGAAGGTACGGCTGGATTGGTCAAACCATGCGCTGCTGCGATCGACTTCAATCGAGGCGGCAGATACGGAAGGTACTACCGGCGCATTTGTCAGCAGGCAGCTCCCCATTCCCAAACTAAGCATAATACCTAAAGCTACTACTACTTTTTTCATGTAAAATCCCTCCTCATAATACATTCCTTAGACTGTGACTTAATCACGCTTTTCCTCTACATAATCGTACTGTTTAGATGCCAGATAAAACTCCCATCCGTCTGACGATTCTTCTGTTATATGACCTAATAACATCTTCGCTACATAATTGGACGTATACCATGCTGGACGCTCGTCTTCTTCCGGCATTGATGGTAGAGGTGCCTGAAGAGATAGCGGCGACAATAACGAACGTTGAGACATACGATTTCTAAAGGGGGAACGAAGTTTTGAGATAAACTTATAATTTTCTTGCGATTCCTTCCATCGGAGAAACCAAAAGATTGCTTCGGCAACTGCTATGGAGGAGGCTATATTATGCACTTCCTGTTCGCCAATTTCATGCAAAAAGGTACTCATATCCGGTTCTTGTCTTATGAAGAATTTTGCAATCTCATAGGCAGCATCTTGCCAATGAAGGGGAATGAGCAGCGGCTTTAAGCAATTTAATAATGCTAAGTTCCCGCCTCCATGTCGGACAACAGATTCTAACTCTTCTCGAGACGACGGATGCACACCGATGATAACATAGGCAGCTCGCTTCCACGTATCGTTGGGATACAAGTCTCTATCAAGCAACACGGAATAGTCTACTTCCATGCGTTGTCCAAATCTATTACTAATAGTTGGCATCCTATCATCTCCTAACCGATTACAAAGAAGGGCCGTCCCATTCTGTGAGATGATGCGCATTACGCAACGCAGCAATATATGTAACAGCAGGAACTGTCACGCGATAGGCCGGACCAGCAATCCTGAGAGCGGAAATCACAATACCTATAGGACCTATTAACATAGGTAATCCTATCAACGTAGCGTTTCTTGCCAAGGCTAGTCCGCGTCCTGATATAGATTGGCATAGCGAATCTGCAATCATTAACGAAATCCGATAAGAAGCCACGCCGCCGGCTCTAAATAAAGAAATCAACGTACTATTCGTCATAGACGAGGAACCTTTTTCTGGATTGCCGATTTTTTGCAGCACTTCTGTCCGTTCTTCTTGACTCATCTTTTTCCAGGCATCTTCAATGATTTTTTCTAGTAAGCGATGTTCGATATGTTCTGTAGAAAACTTTTTATTGTACGGCGCATCTAACTGATCGCATACATCCATTACCATTTCCCGATATGAGACGCCTCGTCTTCTAAAGAAATTTACAACGGAATTTCCTCCCATGAGAGAAAGTTCGTCCTTAATTACGTTGACATATTTTTGGTGGTCTGGATAATATGTTTTATATTCTTCACTCCGGGTTAAAAGCTGTGAAATGCTGCCTTTTTCCGTGATCAATTTTACAATCGGTTCTAATTCTTCGTTTGAAAATGTATTTAAAATATCAAAACCAGCCTCATTCTTCATAAGAAATCCTTCCTTTTTATCCACATCTGAAAGATATGCATCATAGATATTATGTATATTATGTTGTCTCAATAAATTCTCATCATGTATGATGCGCTCCATCTTGATTTCTGTCTCTTGATAATTTTTCTTCTCATAATATGATTTATAATCTTCGCTTGACATCATTGTAACTCCCCTCTACATAATTCATTGCATATTTATTGGTGAAGAAGGCATAACCTAGATATTTTCGACATCTGCATAGGTAAGCAATGACAGATCTTCACGACTAGGATTAGCTATTTTCACAACTCGTCTAGCCTGATTCATCGTTACGGTATCATATAGATTTCTTACGAGTCTGCCGTTGGCAAAGTTATGATCTTTAGTAGCGACTTCCTGCGCTAAAACTTTATAAATATATTCTGAAACACCTAGAGCTAGTTTATAATCATTTTCAGCGCACAATTTGGCAAATATTTCCGATAGTTCTTCAGCTGTATAGTCCGGAAATTCAATGAAGGTATTAAAACGAGATTTTAAACCGGGATTGGATTCAAAAAAGTGCGCCATCAAATCTGTATAGCCTGCAACAATTACGACCAAATCATCCCGGTAATCTTCCAACGCTTTTGTCAATTCGGTAAGACATTCCCGGCCATACGAATCGCTGTGGTCATTTTCGGTAATACTATAGGCTTCATCAATAAACAGAACACCGCCTTTGGCTTTGTCAATGACTTTTTTTACTTTAAGAGCCGTTTGGCCCTGATATCCGGCAATTAAATCTGTTCGGGAAACTTCCATAAAATGACCTTTAGATAATAGGCCTATTTGCTTGTAAATCCGCCCTACAATACGGGCAACTGTAGTTTTTCCCGTTCCGGGATTCCCCATAAAAGCAAGATGCATCGTTCTCTTTTGACTGCGGAGACCTTGCTTTTCTCTAAGCATTTGTACGGTATGAAATGCAATCAAATCGTTGACTTGGGCTTTTACTTTTTTTAGCCCGATAAGCTTATTCAAGTCATCGAGAAGCTCGCTTAAAGAACGGGAATCGTTGTCTTCGTTAAACTCTTTATCTTGAGACTCAAGGATATAACAGTAGCCGTAAAACTTTATGATGCTGTCTTTAAGCGCATTGGCGAGGCGTTTTAAGTCTTTGGAAGTTTCTGACGATTTTATAAGGTTAGACGTATAAGTAATTAAATACGCCGTTGAGGCATTGTCCTTTTCATTGACAATGGCCCAAGCCGCTTTTACAAGCTCGCCATATGAATTCGTCACAGCATCTAATTTAGAAGCATAATTTAGCAGCTCCTCTTCAAATCTATTATGCCTCATTTACATCCTCCCAAAGACATTGAAGAGCAACTGAATGATTGCCAATGCCGCGGCACCACCTGCAACAAAGGACAAGTTCTTTACTTTTTGCGTAAGCGTGTTAACCTGTTCATTCAAGGCAACTTTTTCTTCGTCCAGAGATTTTGAAATCTCTGCCAGTTTTCCCTGCTGATCGTCGGCAATTTGCCCAAGTGTCGTCGATTGGTTTTCGCTTAACTGTTTAATCTGTTCCGCCTGCTCCTTTTTAATATTTTGGATAAAAAGTGTTTGTTCCTTTACGGCAGCCTCTAATGAAGAGGTAAGGGTATTTTTCATGGATGCGAACGTTTCTTTCTGTGCAGTCGACAGATTATCCATTGTCGCAGCATACTTACTGTCGATAGCATTTAATCTTGCCGTTTGTTCTTCTTCAAACCGTTGCATTTGGTTATTGAAGTCTTCACGGAAGCTGTCCGTCATCTGATTAACAGTATTGATAAATTGTTTCTGCGCTTCTTGCATGCGTTTCAGCGTTTCATGGAATTGGGCAATGACTTTGTCTTGCTGTTCTAACGCAGCATTGATATTTTGAATATCCCTTATAGCAGATTGAGTATTATCCCATAGTGTATCGACATCTTTTAAATGGTGCAATTCAGAAAGACTATCCCTGTAGTCGCTCAACTCTTTCGAAAGGTCTATCTGCGCTTCCAGCAATTCCCACGCCGTATCAATATCGGTAAAATGCTTAAGCTTTTTGATGTCCTCGTTAAATTTGACTAGGACGTCAATAGTTTTATCGTGCTGCTTAATGAGTTCATTTTGCTGAACAACCAGATTATCTATTCTTTTTTGCTCTTTCAGTATTTTTCCATTGACTTTCTCGGTAGCTTTGATAGAAGTAACAATACCGGCAATATAATCTTTGTCAAGGCCCTCAAATGCTTTATACACATTTCCTAGTTCCGTAACAATATCTTGATTAAATCTGTTAAAAGCAATAAAACCATCTTGAATTTTGGATACGACATCGTTTAGTTCATCCCCTGTAACCTTGTGGTCAAAAAATGATATATACTTTCCAGCCGTAGGGACTTGCGGTAAATTCACACTTGTTCGGGTTCGTTCGCTATATTTTTTTAAAGCATTTTTTGCCTGTTGAAAATCGTGTTCTCTAATGACAAGTGTTATAGATTGATCATTGTTCATAATAAAATTTCCCTCACTTTAATAAGTCATCAAGTTTATTGTTTGTTTTGTTCATAATTTCGCTGTTGGCAGTTTCAGCCGTTTCCTCATCACTTTCTTTGAAAATAGTATTAAGCGATTCTTCTATGGTTTTAGCTGCGGCTTCATGTCTCTCTTTAACCGAATTAGTAACATGGTCCTTAGTATCATCATATTCCTTTTCAACTGTCGATTTATCTGCTTCGGATGAAGGAGAGGGCTGTTCTCCGTTGAACATCTCATCGCGTTTGTCAGTAGTTTCATCATTGCGTTTGCAAGATTTATAAGCGAGCACGCAAATCCCGATAAGGCCACAAAGAAATAAAAATTTGCCATCTTTCATATAAAACACCTCCTCAACTAAGTAACCCATCTAATTTGTTGCCAGAGCTACTCAATCGACCGTCAATCTCTGGCGAATCTTCATTTTTATCCTCGTGAAAAATGGTTGTCAAGGCATCTCTCATCACAGTCTGAGCTTGTTCATGCCGTTCTTTTATGGATTGAATAGAGTGCTCTTTTTCAGCAACCATCCTTTGCACTTTGACCTCTGTGAGTATACCTTGGGTGTCAAGTATTTCATTTTTCTTATCGATCTGATTTTTTAGATTATCATTTTTCAATTGTTTAGCTATATACTTATCAATACGATTGATGATGATAGCACCTACAACGCCAGAAAGTAAACTTGCTAAAAATAATCCTGTAATGTTGGCAATAGTTCCTAACATGGGAATTTCGATATGCATGACTGGAATTTGAAGTAATGCGGTTTCTATTGATCCACTAATAGCAATGGCTCCAACTGCTATTAATCCAGCAGTTATAATCTTACCTATTTGAGCAATTTTAACATTTATAGGCTTATTTTTATTTTCTTTAGCCGTTAGATAATGAATAACTTCCACAAGACTTGATATCCCTTGTTTGATAAAACTAGCAAGTTTCTTAAATGTACTAACTACTGGACCAAAAATCTCACTAACTACAGTACCAACAAATGTATTAGCGCCTGTTTTTACAAAACTTGAAATATGAGTAACGAAACGTTTGATGGATTTCTTCATTTCTTCTAAGAATAATTGGAATGTTTTTTGTTTTTCTTTAAAGAAGCGAACTAAGCCATTCATGATTGATTTTAGCAAATCAAAAAGTGCCGTTACAACCATCATTTTTAAAGCATCTTTAGTCGCCTTTTTTGTAGTTTGCTTAGCAACGCCAATTGCGATCTTTCTATTAATTGCATTTCTTGCTTTTTTATCAACAGCTTTCATTAGAGCATCATCTGCATCCAATTTGTCTTGTAGTCTCTTGTTTATTTTCTCATGCTCAAGCTGTTTTTCTTTTTCTGATTTATTGGAATTATCAACTTTTTTATGTGCTGCTTCAGCTTGCTTTTTTAAATCAGCTTCTCTTTGAGCACGTTCTTCAATATATTGTGAGATACTCTTCTTGCCCATACTCTTATTAATAGACTCATTTGTAGGCGCAAGGTTTTCAGGTTTATTGGCTAGATCTTCAGTAGCAATGCCGGCTTGTCGTCTCCGCATATTTTCGTGTATTTCTTTTCTTGATACAACATGATCAAGATTTGGTTTATCTTTTACCCCCATCTTTTTTCCCGTATAAGCATCTACCAGTGTACCATCTTGGTGTTTTCGTTTCATAGCGGCATTAGCTTCTTTATATCTTGGATCTTGCATTATCGCATCACCGATAGTTTTATTATATTTTTCAGGATCTTCTGGATGTTCACGATTGTACTTTTGGATTAAAGTTTCATTTGTCATATCCAAGCCAATCTGATTAGCAAATTGATTCCATACTTCATCCTTAACAATTTTTATTAAACTATCGGGATTTTCAATCTGTTTCCTTTCTTCTTCTAATACAGAAAGATCAGATAACTTTGAGGACAACTCAGTTTCAAGACTATTTTCCAATTCTGTCCAGCTTAATTCTTCATCAAAAACTCTATTTTCTTGAACAGCATTTTCACTCGTCGTGGGCATAACTATTACCTCCTATAACCAAGAACATGGGCAAATAACCAAGTATTTATTATACAAAACCTTATCTATAATAATTATATTTCTTTAATTATACTATCTTGCAACGACAATACTTGTCGCTGTAACACCTTATTTCCATCCCAACAGCCGTTCCTCATCCTCATCCATCGTCAGCAGCCGCTGCACGTCGATTTTTAAGCCGTTGGCAATATCCACCAGCGTAGATAGGGAAATGCTTTCGTTGTAATCGCCCCGCTCTATCCTGCCGATGGCGCTTTCGCTGAGGTGAACCCGTTTGGCTAGTTCTCTTTGGTTGAGGCCGTTTAGCGTTCTATAGTATCGTATTCGTGCTCCGATCAGCTTGTAGAGCATGTCTTTTTGATCCATGGGAATACCTTCCTTCTTTCAGATTTCACCATAATTTATACAGTCGTCTCGGTATACTGCGACAACGTTTCCGTCAGTTTAGCTTTCATGGTTTCCACGAAGTCCTGTGGTTCCAATACTTTGATCCATGGGCCTTGGCTGAGGAGCCACATGACGATGCCCTCACCGTATACTTCGGCTTCGACGATATGCGTCCGTCCGATGCGGTCGATGACCCGCGCTGTCGGCAGCTTATCGAGGACGGCCTGCACCGATACGCCGGTGTAAGCAAACCGGATGGTGCGTAATTTCCCCGGCCACATGAACAGGCTGCGCTGGCGGAGCAATCCTTCATCAAAGGCCGGCGCGTCGTCCGTCGTAAATTTCCTGCGGTGAACGGTCAGGTGCTTGATGCGGTCTACGCGGAAATACAGGGGCTTTTCCGTATCGCCGTCGGTACCGAAGGCGATGAGGTAAAAATAAAAATCCGTGAACATGACCGACGCCGGACGCAGGCGATGCACCGTATGAGCTCTGTCGGAGCGAAAGTATTCGACAGTGATCTCCCGCTTTTCCGTAATGCAGCGTACGAGCTGCCAGAGCATATCCTGCACGCTTTCGCAGTCGTGCTTGACCGCCGTGTAATGATACAGCTCTTTGCGGATGAGTTCGTTTAGCTTGGCCCTGTCGTCCGTCGTCGTGAAGGCTTTCAGCTTCGACGTCAGGAGCAGGAGCTCTTCTTTAGAAAAAGCTCTGGCTCCGATGACGACTTCTATCAGCGCGAATAATTCCTGATTGGTCAAAAACTCGTCCATCCGCAGGCGGTAACATTTGTCGCGGTGGGAATACTGCAATTCCGTATTGCCGACGAGCTCCCGGTGATCAGCCAGAAAAGCCTTGATGTCGTTGATCGTGCGGCTGATGCTCTTGGTAGACACGTCATACTGCACGGCCAGTTTTTGTATGGATATATCTTCACCGCGCAATCCCCGGAAAAAGATTTCCAGCATTCGCTCCTGTTTTGAGCCTTCCATGAATCGTTCCTCATTTCGTCTGATAGTGTCTGATGTGCTGTTTCTGCTTTCATTATAGAAAACGAAGGAGACAGACGAGTGTCCCAGTAAAAAAGAAATTGGGGATACTGTATAAAGAATTTGCATAGAAGTATCGTGATTCTTTGCATTATATTCCTTATACACATATTATTATGGCATGGTTTTTGTTTTTACGATTCGCCTAGATATGCTTTATATTCGCCTAGAAATGATACATATACAGCATAAAATTATATATTAAGCTATAATTCTTACATGTATATACAATATGTCAGCTAATATGCTGAAAATAGGAATATTTTCTGTATAAAAGCACCATTCAAGAACGATACTGATGAACTCGAAAAAGACCTCTGCGCAGTGATGTCCTGAAACGCTTGCTTGCGCAGTATCTGCACACAAAATATAACTGCCCATGCAAATAAGCCCTGCCGGATATCCGACAGGGCTGTTATTGTATCCAGGAGGGACACCAGTAAATATGAAACAGGGAGAATCCTTATGGCCTTTTGGGCATAAAATATGGCTTCACAGCAAATACCCGTGAGGCCAGTCAGTATCTGTATGGAGCGGATGAAGGGGATCGAACCCTCGTACCAAGCTTGGGAAGCTCGTATTCTACCACTGAATTACACCCGCATGTTATGGTACTTATTAAGTATATCAAATACACGAGCCCTTTGTAAAGAGATTAGAGCTGAAAATATGATAAAATCCCAGGCACGGCCTCCGTCATGTTACTGTTTTGTTACAGTTTCGCCTCTTCTCTATTCCTAAGGCAGACTTTATGTTATAATGCACTCACAAGGATTTTAGAAAGGATAGTGATATGCTATGAGAAAAATCTTAACTGCCGTTGCGATGACTGGGACGCTCCTGATGGGCTGCGCCGCCGTCGGCGCGATGGACTCGACGACATTGCTGAATAATCCCGACCGGTACCGCGTCGTAAGCACTCAGCCCGACGGCGTCGTATACGTCGACATGGATTCCATAAAGAGTATGCAGACCCGGGACTTCCCCAACAGCATCGAAAATATTTCCTGCACGCTGTACGTAGAAAAGTACAACAGCACCTTGGACGCCATGGCCTTCCAGCAAAATCAGGTCATCCGTCAGATCAACGAATATACGGCGACGCTTCACGGCAATAAACGCGACAACACGTACGATTTAAAAGCGGAATTGCAGCAGGTCTACTCTCCCCAGGGAGAAGCAAAGGAAATCAGCATCGACACGATTCAATTTAAAAATATCAAAGACATGTTCGTCAATACCCATCGCCTGGCTGCATTGCCGAAGCAGTAAAGACATATTTTTCCAGAGATACAAGGGGCTTGCCGCACGTCAAACGTGCAGCAAGCCCCTTTATCATGTCATGCAGCGACAAACAAAACACGCCCTATCCCGAAGGATAAGGCGTGTTTTGCTGTATGTGATTCTATGAGCAAATAGAGTTATACACTAACGTATCGGCTTATTTTCCAGCCAAGGTCTTGTATGCTTCGAGACGGTCTTTCATGTCTTCAGCCGTCTTTTCGAAGAATTCGTCAGCCTTTTCAGGGAATACGGTCTTCAGCGATGCATAGCGGACTTCGCCCATGAGGAAGTCTTTAATGTCGCTGACCGGTTCTTTAGAATCGAGGATGAACGGATTCTTGCCTTCAGCTTTCAGAGCCGGGTTGTAGCGATACAGATGCCAGTAGCCAGCTTCAACGGCTTTCTTAGCTTCGATCTGGCTGTTGGCCATACCGGCTTTGATGCCGTGGTTGATGCACGGTGCATAGCCGATGATCAAGCTCGGGCCGTCATAAGCTTCAGCTTCCTGAATCGCTTTCAGGCACTGGTTCTTGTCGGCGCCCAAGGCAACCTGAGCAACGTATACATAGCCATAGGTCATAGCGATGCGGCCCAAATCTTTCTTTCTCGTCTTCTTGCCGCCAGCTGCGAACTTAGCGATAGCCGAGGTCGGCGTAGCTTTGGAGGACTGACCGCCCGTGTTGGAGTAAACTTCCGTATCGAATACGAAGACGTTGACGTTTTCGCCCTGAGCCAATACGTGGTCCAAGCCGCCGAAGCCGATGTCATAAGCCCAGCCGTCGCCGCCTAAGATCCACTGGCTGCGTTTTACCAAATTGTCGCGGCGTTCATAGATGCGTTTGCAGATCGGGCATACGTCCTTAGCTGCTTCTACGACGGCGACAACTTTGTCAGCCCGTTCGCGCGTGCCTTCGCTTACGTCCTTATTGTCGAGCCATTCCTGGAATACGGCTTTCGCGTCGGCCGGCGTATTCGGGTTGTCGATGGCTTCCTGAATATCCATAGCCATTTTTTCGCGAACCTGCTGCGTAGCCAAGAACATGCCCAAGCCGAATTCGGCGTTGTCTTCGAACAAGGAGTTCGCCCAGCCCGGGCCGTGGCCTGCTTCGTTCGTCGTGTACGGCATGGACGGTACGCTGCCGGACCATACGGAGGAGCAGCCCGTAGCGTTAGCAACCATCATGCGGTCGCCGAAGAGCTGCGTGATGAGTTTTGCATACGGCGTTTCGCCGCAGCCTGCGCAGGCGCCGGAGAATTCGAGTAGCGGCTGTTCGAACTGGCTGCCTTTGACGGTGAATTTATTCATGGGATTCTTCTTAGCAGGGAGATTTACAGCATAATCCCAGAGGGGAGCTTTTTCTTCCTGAGAACCGAAGGGTTTCATTTCCAGGGCTTTTTCCTTAGCCGGGCAAACCTGAGCGCAGCTGCCGCAGCCTAAGCAGTCGAGGACGCTGACAGCCATGGTGAAGTGCATGCCGGGAACGCCGACAGCCGGTTTCGTCTTGAGGCCGGCCGGAGCAGCGGCGACTTCTTCATCCGTCAAGAGAACCGGACGAATAGCTGCGTGCGGGCAGACGAAGGAACACTGGTTGCACTGGATACATTTTTCTGCATCCCATTCCGGTACGTTGATAGCAACGCCGCGTTTTTCATAAGCAGCCGTGCCCTGCGGGAATGCGCCGTCTTCCAGGCCGATGAACGTGCTGACCGGCAAGGAGTCGCCTTCCTGTGCGTTGACCGGTTCTAAAATCTTCGTAACGAATTCGGGAACGTCTTTGACAGGAGCAGCTTCATCGGCAGCGTCAGCCCAGCTGGCCGGAACGTCGATTTTTACGATGCCTGTTACGCCATTGTCGATAGCGGCGTTGTTCATGTCGACGACTTTCTGGCCTTTTTTGCCGTACGAGGAAACGACAGCGTCTTTCAGGTATTTAACAGCATCGTCGATAGGAATGATGTCGGCGATCTTGAAGAACGCAGCCTGCATGATCATGTTGAAGCGGCCGCCTAAGCCGATTTTCTGAGCGATGTTTACAGCGTCGATCGTGTAGAACTGAATATCGTTCTGCGCGATGTAGCGTTTCATCGAAGCCGGCAGGTTCGCGTCCAGTTCTTCCGGAGTCCAGAGGGTGTTCAGGAGGAAGCTGCCGCCTTTCTTCAGGCCGGACAATACGTTGTATTTATGTACGTACGACTGCTGCGAACAGGAAACGAAAGCAGCTTTGTTGATGAGGTACGTCGATTTGATTGGGTTTTTGCCGAAGCGGAGGTGAGATACGGTAATACCGCCGGATTTCTTGGAGTCATAGGCAAAGTAAGCCTGAGCGTGCATATCCGTGTGGTCGCCGATAATCTTAACAGCGCTCTTGTTGGCGCCGACCGTGCCGTCGGAGCCAAGGCCCCAGAACTTGCAGGCCGTCGTGCCTTCCGGCGTCGTGTCGATGTCTTCGCCGAGGGGCAGGGACGTGTAGGTAACGTCGTCGACGATGCCGATAGTGAACTGATCTTTCGGCTGGTCGAGCTTCAAGTTTTCGAATACGGAAAGAATGTGGGTCGGAGTCGTGTCTTTTCCGCCGAGGCCAGCGCGGCCGCCTACGATAAGAGGCTGTTTTTCCTTGCCGGCATATACGCCCTTGACGTCGAGGTACAGCGGTTCAGCAACGGAGCCCGGTTCTTTCGTGCGGTCAAGAACAGCGATCTTCGTAACCGTTTCCGGAATATATTTGAAGAAGTATTTTTCCGAGAACGGGCGATAGAGGTGAACTGCCAGGAGTCCGACTTTTTCACCGCGTTTGTTGAGGAAGTCTACCGTTTCTTCGATAGCGTCCGTCAAGGAACCCATAGCGACAATCATGCGGTCTGCGTCGGGAGCGCCGTAGTATCTGAAGGGATGGTATTCCCGGCCCGTGAGAGCGGAAATTTTTTCCATGTAGTCTTCAACGATATCCGGCAGCGCTTCGTAGTACTTGTTCTGTACTTCCTGCTGCTGGAAGTAGATATCCGAGTTCTGCAGCGTGCCCTTCGTCGTCGGATGATCCGGGTTGGTAGCGCGGTCGCGGAATTCTTTAACAGCGTCCATGTCGACTAATTTTGCCAAATCGTCGTAGTCGAAGGCTTCGATTTTTTGAATTTCATGAGACGTGCGGAAGCCGTCGAAGAAGTTGAGGAACGGAACGCGGCCTTTAATTGCCGATAAGTGAGCGACAGCCGACAAGTCCATAACTTCCTGAACGCTGCCTTCAGCCAGCATAGCAAAGCCGGTCTGGCGGCAAGCCATGACGTCGCGCTGGTCGCCGAAAATGCACAAGGTGTTCGTGCCGAGAGCACGAGCTGCAACGTGGAATACGCCCGGGAGCAATTCGCCGGCGATTTTGTACATATTCGGAATCATAAGGAGCAAGCCCTGAGAAGCCGTGTAGGTCGTCGTCAAAGCGCCTGCCTGCAAAGAGCCGTGAACAGCGCCGGCAGCGCCGCCTTCAGCCTGCATTTCCTGAACGCGGACAACCTGTCCGAACATGTTCTTAACGCCCTTAGTCGCCCATTCGTCCATTTTTTCCGCCATCGTGGAAGAAGGCGTAATAGGATAAATAGCGGCAACATCAGTAAACACGTAGGACACATAAGCGGCAGCGGTATTGCCGTCCATGGTCATCATTTTTTTTGCCATGAAAATCCCTCCAACTAATAAAAAATAGTCTTCAATGGCTTTATTATAACGCACAATTCTATATCTGTATAACAAATGAAATTAATCGCTTTAATCAATATTTTTGATTGTCAAGCCTGATGTAAGCCACTTTTCAATATTTTATAAAAATCATTGACGGAGAAAAGAAAATCTTGCATACTAGTCATATGAAGGAGAGATTATAAATTATGGAAATACGAAACTTAAATACCTTTCTTCAAGTCGTTTCTATAAAAAACTTCACGCAGGCGGCGAAAATCCTCGGCTATTCCCAGTCCAACGTCAGCGCGCAGATTCAGCAGCTGGAACGGGAGGTCGGCGCGCCCTTATTCAACCGCATCGGCCGCCAGGTCACGCTGACTCAGCATGGCGAGGAGCTGATTCCCTACGCCCAGAAAATCGTCGCGACGGCCCTACTGATGGAAAATTTCCTGAAATCCAAGGAATCCCTCGGCGGCACCCTGCGCATCGGCATGGTAGAATCGCTGTACGAAATCCTGTTCGAATCATCCCTTCTCCGTTATCATCAGCACTTTCCCAACGTCAAAGTCGAGTTAGTCGTCGACGATACGGCGACCCTGAAAAATCGGATGCAGACCGGCGTTCTTGACTTCGCCTGCCTCATTGCCGAGCCCCTGCCGAAAACGCAGTGGCATACATGGTATTCCCGAAAGGAAGACATCGTCGTCATCGCCAATCCCGGCAATCACCTGTGCCGGCAGAACTCTCTGACCCTGAGCGATTTAAAAGACGAGGAGTTCATCTTGATGGAATTGACAGCTCCCTACATCGTCACCTTTCAGAGCGCCATGTCCGCCCAGAATATTACCCTTCGCCCATTCTTGACGCTGCAAAGCGCCAACACGGCAACGCGCCTCGTCAGCAAGGGCAATTTTTTATCGGTCCTGCCCCAGTACACCGTCGTGCAGGCAGCCAAGCAGGGCGACGTCGTCATCCTGCCGATCACCGACTTTTGCGACAGCTCGTACGTCCAGACGGTACTCCACGCCAACAAGGTCATGACGCCTCAGATAGAAGGCTTCCTGCAGGAAATACAGGCGGTTATCGAGACGGAAACGTCCCGGCTCTAGGCATTCCGCCTTTTTATTACTACAATACACGCTGATTAAGAAGGTGAATACGTTATGAAATTAATGGTATCAGGCATTGGCGGCGTCGGCGGCTACATTGCCGCCGTTCTCTGCCGCTATTATCCCGGCAGCGTCACGCTGATCGCCCGGGGCGAACGGAAGAAAGCCCTGGAACAGCGGGGATTGGTCGTCCACAGCGCCGTCTTAGGAGAACAAACCTATCATCCCGCCGTGACAGACTGCCCGGCCGACGTTGGCATTCAGGATGTAATTTTTGTCTGCGTAAAAACCTTTTCCCTGGACAAAGCCCTGGCCGCCCTTCGCCCATGCGTCGACGAGCACACCGTAGTCGTCCCTGTTATGAACGGCATCGACCATGCCGACCGGACCCGGGCCGCCCTTCCTGCGGGCCGAGTCGTAAATTCGCTTATTTACATCACATCATCCTACGACGGCGAATACGCCATCTGCCACGCCAGCCCCTACGTCCGCATGCGCGCAGACAGCCCCGACCGCGACGCCGCAGCCCTGGTCTGCCGCTTGCTGCATCACGAACAGGCCATGGAATGTACGATTCCCCAGGATATGAAAAGCGAAGTATGGAAAAAATACATCATAAACTGCGCCTACAACACGATTACGGCCTATTACACCTGTACGACACGAGGACTGCTGGAGCATCCGGAACGGCTGGCAGAGTTTCGGGCCCTTCTCGACGAAGCCTATGCCGTAGCCATAGCCGATGGCGTACAGCTCCCTTCCGGACTGACGGCAGAGATTTTCGAAGACATGATGCATTACCGCAACGCCGACGCGACGAGCTCCATGGCCCGAGACGCCATGGCTCATAAGCCGACGGAGCTTGAGACGTTCAGCGGCCATCTCGTCCGCCTGGCCGACCGGCTAGGCGTGCCGGCACCCGTGTCCAAACGGTTTTATCAAGAGCTGCTGAAACGGGAGGTAGGAAAATGAAACTGATGGTAACAGGCATCGGCGGCGTCGGCGGCTACGTCGCATCTGTATTATGCGCCGCCTACTCCGACGTCACGCTGATCGCCCGGGGACCGCGCAAAGAAGCGCTGCTGAAAAAGGGCCTCGTCCTCCACAGCGACGTATTCGGAGAGCATACGGCCTTTCCCGCCGTGACCGACGACCCGTCGACAGCTGGCATACAAGACATGATATTTGTCTGCGTAAAAAATTACTCCCTTGCCGACGCGCTGACGGCAATTCGTCCCTGTGTCGGCCGGCATACCGTCGTCGTCTTGATTTTAAACGGCGTCGACCATGGCGCCGCGGCGAAAAAGATCCTGCCGAAATGTCCCATCGTCGACACGACGATTTACATTACGTCAGCCTATGAAGCAGATTTTTCTATACGCCAATCGGGAACCTTCGCCCGTCTGTTCATCGGCTCCGACGATAAGGAAGCGGCGCAGCGCGCCTACGACGTGCTCAACTGCGAAGGCCTGACGTGCCGACTCTCCGACGATATTACGGCGGAAATCTGGAACAAATACATTACAAACTGCGCCTACAATGTCATTACGTCCTATTACGAAGGGACGATCGGCTACGTCTTTTCCCAGCCCAAGGGCAAAGAGGAGTTCCGTACCCTCCTGGATGAGGCCTATGCCGTCGGCAAGGCATTGGGCATCGCCCTCTCGCCAACCCTTCCCGAGGAAATTTACGACCGCGTCATGCGCCAAAAGGATAAAGACGTCTCCAGCTCCCTGGCCCGCGATATCATGCAGGGCCGTCAAAGCGAGCTGGAAACCTTCAGCGGATACTTGGTAAAAACGGCTGACGAGCTGCATATTCCCGTTCCCTTCTCAGCCCATTGCTACCACACGATTTTGCAGCGCCTACAGCATACGGCGACATAAGCATAATACCAAAGGCCCCCGTGTTCTATGAAATCTATCCATAGAGCACGGGGGCCCTTTTCTTATAAAAAGACTCTTGCCAACCCGCCGGCCATAGGCACAGCAAGTTGGCAAGAGCTTGTAAGCACTTAAAAGGTTGTTTTCGTTTACTACAGACCGGACATCCCGTCGGTGAAACATGTAAGCGGTGATTCACCGGCTTCAGCTTCTATGTCCGGGTACTTCCATTGACAGCAGCAGCTCGCCTTATTTCTTCATGACGCGGGCTTCGCCGTCGGTAACGACCTTGCCGTCCTGGTTGGTAACGGTCGTCTTGAAGATAATGCGGTGTTTCGCATCGTCCTTTTCCTTGCATTCTACCGTCGCTGTCAGCGTATCGCCGTAGAATACCGGTGCCAGGAAGCTGAGGGACTGATTCATATAAATCGTGTTCACGCCCGGCAGCTCCGTGCCCAGTACGGCCGAAATCAAACCTG
>ENA-OWPN01001693-OWPN01001693.1-human-gut-metagenome-genome-assembly--contig:-NODE-1693-length-17939-cov-6.191456_pt1 | contig 17939 bp, 18 predicted proteins | sample MGYA00248266_ERZ651850 | MGnify/ENA primary metagenome ERZ651850 (study PRJEB26924, sample SAMEA4378296) | human gut metagenome | biome: human gut; feature: human-associated habitat; material: faeces... | reverse complement strand
CCTTTGTTTGTCTTCTATTTTATCATACTTGTCCACTTTTTTAGTATATATCCAAAAAGACTATTCACAAGATTAACTTTGCAAAGGACGACCCGCTGACTATTACTTCCCATGAGGTTTACTTTTCTTTATACCAACAGCTTGCTGGCAGTGACGAAGTTGAGTGTGAAGAAAACAGCGAAGAGACTGTTGAGCGCTTTGCATCCTTGTTCAACAGAGAGTTCTTTGACTTGGTTATCGTAGATGAATGTCACCGCGGTTCGGCCAAAAAGGACAGCAACTGGCGCAAAATTCTGGAATACTTTTCATCTGCAACACAGATTGGCATGACGGCAACTCCAAAGGAAAATCGGTATGTGTCCAATATCTACTACTTTGGGGAACCTGTTTATACTTACAGCCTGAAAGAAGGCATTGAGGATGGCTTCCTGGCTCCTTTCAAGGTGATAAACATTACCACAGATATTGGTGAGGGATGGCGGCCATATAAGGGTCAGCGAGATATCAACGGCGTGCTGATCGAAGACCGGATTTATAACAATAGTGATTACGATTATAACATCATTATTGAGGATCGCATTCAGCAAGTTGCAGCAGAGATTACAAAATATCTCAAGGCAACGGATAGGATGGCGAAAACTATTGTCTTCTGTGCAACGGAGGATGCCGCTGAGCGCATGCGAATTGTGCTGACCAATCTGAATTCAGATATGTGCCAGCAGAATCCAGACTACGTGGTTCGGATCACCGGAAGTGACACATACGGAAAAAGCAAGCTGGATTACTTCATCTCCGTATCGGCGAAGTACCCTGTAATTGCAACAACCTCCAAACTACTGTCCACCGGTGCGGACTGTAAAATGACAAAGCTGATTGTTTTGGATGAGATGATCGGCTCCATGACGGAGTTCAAGCAGATTATTGGCCGTGGCACCAGACTGCGCGAAAAAGAAGGAAAGACACACTTTGTTGTTATGGACTTCCGCAATGTGACCAGACTGTTTGCCGACCCCGAATGGGACGGGCCTATCGAAATTGATGAAAACTTTGATCCGAACAGGTCCCCCGGTGTTCCTGGCCCCGGTCCGGGTCCCGGGCCAGGTCCTGGCCCAGATCCCAGCAATCCCAAGCCAATTGTCGGTCCGGATGGCTGCAGGGTGCAGATTATTAACAAAATCGTAGCGGTATATGATGCAAACGGCAAGCTGCTCCGCCAGGAGAGCATCGTTGACTACACCAAATCCAACATTCTGGGAGAGTATGCTTCGCTGGACAACTTCATCCGCAGATGGACATCGGATGAAAAGAAAGAACAAATCCGAGAGCTGCTCACAGAACGCGGCATTGATCTGGATGCCATGAAGGAAGAACAGAATATGGCAGAAGTCGATGACTTCGATTTCATTTGCCATGTTGCATTTGACAAAAAGCCGCTGACACGTAAAGAGAGAGCCAATAACGTTAAGAAGAGAGATTTTTTAAGCAAATACAGCGGAGATGCCCGTGCCGTTCTTGAGGCTCTTCTGGAACGATACATGAATAGTGGTATCTATGAAATTGAAAAGCCAGAAGTGCTGAAGCTGGACCCCTTTGCAAAAATGGGAAAGCCTGCAAAGATTGTGAAGCATTTCGGCGGTAAGGATGGCTATATGAAGGCTGTTCGGGAGTTAGAACACGAAATATATGAGGTAGGTTAAAACAATGAGCAACTTATCCGGCTTTGTAAAAAGAATAAGAGATATCATGTGGAATGACGCAGGCGTTAATGGTGACGCACAGCGCATTGAGCAGATGGCGTGGATTCTGTTCTTAAAGGTCTATGATGCCAAGGAGCAGGACTGGGAATTTGATGACGAGAACTACGAGTCCATTATCCCTGAGACGTGCCGCTGGCAGAATTGGGCGGCGGACGACCGATCTGGCTCTGCTATGACCGGAGATAAATTACTGAGTTTTGTCAATAACACACTATTTCCAGTCTTAAAGGGCAATGATATCAAAGATTCCAACGGAAGAATTCTGATTCCCGGTGTAAAGGTTGACTCATCTACCCCAATTAAAAAAGCTATTGTTCAGACGACCTTCGCAGATGCTAACCAGTACATGAAAGATGGCGTTTTGCTGCGGCAGGTCATCAACATTATTGATGACCTGGATCTAACCGACTATGAGGAAAGCCACGCTTTTGGCGAAATTTACGAGTCTATTCTGCGCGAACTGCAAAGTGCCGGATCTTCTGGTGAGTTTTATACACCTCGTGCAGTAACAGACTTTATGGCAAAGTTGATTAATCCCCAAATCGGTGAGACGGTCGCTGACTTTGCCTGTGGTACCGGCGGCTTTCTTACCAGCTGGCTGAATGAACTCAGAGAGAAAGTCAAGACTACTGAGGATCGGGAGAAGTATGCCACTTCCATCTACGGAATTGAAAAGAAGCCTTTCCCATACACATTGTGCATCACAAATATGCTGCTGCACGACATCGATGTTCCTCGGATTTATCACGATAATTCTTTGACTAAGGATGTTCTAAACTATACCGAAGATGACCAGTTTGACGTGATCCTTATGAACCCTCCCTATGGTGGTCATGAGAAAACTGAGGTTAAGAACCATTTCCCATCAGATTTGGCAAGCAGTGAAACGGCAGACCTTTTTATGTCTGTCATTATGTACCGGCTGAAAGAGAATGGTCGTGCTGCGGTTATTCTGCCCGATGGCTTCCTGTTCGGCACGGATAATGCAAAGGTTGCTATTAAAAAGAAGCTTCTTTCTGAGTTTAATCTCCATACAGTTATCCGTATGCCCCACAGCGTTTTTGCACCCTATACATCTATTACCACCAATATTCTGTTCTTTGACCGTACAAAGCCGACAGAAGAAACATGGTTCTATCGTCTGGATATGCCGGAGGGCTACAAGAACTTCTCTAAGACCAAACCGATGGAACTCAAACATTTTGATCCTGCTATGAAGTGGTGGAACAACAGAGAAGAAATCAATGTCGATGGTTTTGATAAGGCTAAGAAATTCACCGCAGAAGAAATCGCAGCAAGGAACTACAATATAGATCTTTGCGGTTATCCTCATGAGGAAGAAGAGATTCTGCCGCCTAAGGAGCTGATCCAGCAGTATCAGGAAAAGCGAGCAAGCTTGGATGCGGATATCGACCGAATTTTGGCTCAGATAACTGAGATGTTGGGTATTAATTTGGAGGAAGCATAATGACCGGACAGCAGCTGAAAAACTCAATATTGCAGATGGCTGTTCAGGGCAAGCTTGTTCCGCAAGACCCAAACGATGAGCCAGCTTCTGTGTTGCTTGAGAGAATCAGAAAAGAAAAAGAACGGCTCATCAGAGAAGGAAAAATTAAGAAAGAGAAGAACCCTTCTTATATCTTCCGCGGTGCCGATAATTTGCCTTATGAGAAAGTCGGCAAAAGCGAGCCTGTTTGCATTGCTGATGAGGTGCCGTTTGATATTCCCGAGAGCTGGGAATGGGTGCGATTAGGAGAAATCTTTCATCACAATACTGGTAAAGCTTTGAATGCTTCTAATTGTTCAGGCGAGTTGCTTACATACATCACAACATCCAATCTTTACTGGAATAGGTTTGAAATTGATACCCTCAGAGAAATGTATTTTTCTGAATCGGAAATTGAGAAATGCACTGCCACTAAGGGGGATTTGCTTGTTTGTGAAGGTGGAGATATTGGCCGAGCCGCAATATGGCCATATGACACAGATATTAGAATACAAAACCATATCCACAGGCTGCGCTCTTATTCTGAAATATGTACCGAATACTATTACTATATCTTTTTCCTTTACAAGCACGCAGGATGGATTGGCGGCAAAGGTATTGGTATTCAAGGACTTTCTACAAATGCCTTACACTTTTTGCTGTTTCCATTGCCACCGCTATCTGAACAACACAGAATTGTTACTAAGATAAAAGAATTTGAGCCTTTCTTGGACAAATATGCACAGGTAGAAAAACGGCTGGATGATTTGAACACCCAGTTTCCGAATCTGCTTAAAAAATCTATCCTACAGGAAGCGGTACAGGGCAAACTTGTTCCACAAGACCCTGCCGATGAACCAGCTTCTGTCCTACTTGATCGTATTCGTGCGGAGAAAGAACGGCTGATTAAAGAAGGCAAAATTAAGCGTGACAAACACGAATCCGTCATTTTCAGAAGGGATAATTCTCATTATGAGAAGTTGGATGGAATCGAACGTTGTATCGATGATGAGATACCCTTCGAGATTCCAGAAAACTGGTGCTGGTCTCGTTTAGGAAGCGTTACAGAACTAATTACAAGCGGTTCACGAGATTGGGCAAAGTACTACGCAGAAACAGGCGCATTGTTTTTACGCATGGGTAATTTATCAAAAAACTCATTTGAATTGCGTTTAAACAATCTTCAGAGAGTTCAACTACCAAATAAAGCAGAAGGAACACGAACAGCACTACAAGCCGGTGATTTGTTGTTTTCAATTACCGGTGAAGTGGGTATGCTCGGACTCATTCCTGAGGGATTTGAAACAGCCTATATCAACCAACATACAGCAATGATCCGTTTTTTACCTGCCATAAGGAATAGGTATCTGCCTTATTTTCTGTTGACCGATTACGCTCAAAAATGCTACAAAGGTAATCAGCATGGCATAAAAAATAGTTTTCGCTTGGACTCCATTTCTGAAATACTTGTGCCTGTGCCGCCTCCACAAGAACAGGAGTATATTATAAGAAAAATCGAAAAATTGTTTGAGATTATTTCTCTGATTCGGCCCCTGATTGTATAATATCTGGCGAAAGGAGGTCTTTCGCCATGATAGAAAAAGAAAAATTTGAAAGACACTTGAGAGGAACAAATCTCTCAGAAAACACGATTTCATCGTATCTATTCGCCGTCAAGCAGTACGGAGAACAGTATGATGATGTCACCCAGAAAAAGCTGCGTGAGTATAAGGTATGGCTGATTGAGAATTATAAGCCCAAGACGGTTAATCTCCGATTACGAGCCATCAACTGTTACTTAGAGTGCATCGGAAAAGAAAAGTGGAAACTGCCTTTTATCCGTGTGCAGCAGAAAACTTACCTGGAAAATGTTATTAGTGAGGCGGATTATGAATACTTCAAGTCCAGCTTAAAGAACGATGACGAAATGTTCTGGTATTTCGTTATTCGTTTTATGGCTGCCACGGGAGCAAGAGTCAGTGAACTGATTCAGATCAAAGCCGAGCATGTAAAGCTCGGGCATCTCGACCTTTACTCCAAAGGTGGAAAACTTCGAAGGATCTATATGCCAAAAGAATTGCAAAAAGAAGCCCTTTCGTGGTTGGCTGAAAAGCACCAAGAAAGCGGCTTCATTTTTTTGAACAAGTATGGGGAGCGTATTACAACGCGTGGCATTTCGGGGCAGCTGAAAAAACTGGCGGTGAAGTATGGTATCAATCCGGCGGTTGTTTATCCGCACTCTTTCCGTCATAGATTTGCCAAGAGCTTTCTGGAGCGCTGTAATGATATAGCATTCCTTGCCGATCTCATGGGGCATGAAAGCATTGAAACAACCCGCATTTACCTCAGAAAAACAGCCACAGAGCAAAGAGAAATCGTAGACACAATCATAGATTGGTAAAGAGAAAGGCATACACTTCGGAAAGTTGAAGTGTATGCCTTGTGCTTTATAAATGTTCGATTTTTGCCATTAACTGAGAAATTTCATACGCAATTCTTTTCTGTTCCAGTAATGGTGGGAGTGGAAATAGAAATCTTTTTAGCTTCTCAGCATTTATATTGGATTGTCCTATTGCATCACTTCGAACATTCTGACAATATATCCAGTAATATTGCGACTGCATTACATAATTGAGATAATCACTGTCGATCAAAAGCGGATGTAAACGCACTAAATACCCGGCGTAAATAGCAGGAAGTTCCCCTTTATAAATTGCCACTTTTCCAACCAAATCTTTGCTATTAGTTCTATTGAATAGTAAATCGTTGCAATCTAAAGGGTATTTCTCAATCTCTTTGGAATCGGAGGTGTAAACCAATTTATCCAACATTATTCTTCCGTTTTGTAGATTTCCCATTCGTAATACTGCGATTTTTCCTGACGGAGAAGATTTTTTTGATGATCCATATTGAATATTGGTACACACTTCGCCAACCGATGTCCATGCCCAACTATCTGGAATCTCGAACAGTATCTCGTCGTCAATACAACGTTCGATTCCATCCAACTTCTCATAATGAGAATTATCCCTTCTGAAAATGACGGATTCGTGTTTGTCACGCTTAATTTTGCCTTCTTTAATCAGCCGTTCTTTCTCCGCACGAATACGATCAAGTAGGACAGAAGCTGGTTCATCGGCAGGGTCTTGTGGAACAAGTTTGCCCTGTACCGCTTCCTGTAAGATAGATTTTTTCAGGCAGTCAGGAAATGCGGCATTTAGCGCATCAATTTCAGAATACGCTGTTCCATATGCATCAATATAAGGCAACACTTCTTTGAATTTTTCTACGATGCGTTTCTGCTCCAATTCCGGTGGAACAGGAATCAATGCTTGATACAGTTTTTTGTCATTGATTGCGGGATAAGCAACGCCCTTTGCATTATCAATATCGTTTGCGTATGCATCAAAATCTGGTGACATTAAGTAATAAAACAAAAACTCATTGTAATATCCAGTATGACAAGAAAGTGCTGCGAAACCAGTACTTGCAATGGGTTGGTGGCTAAAGGAGCGATCAATGATACACATATTGTGCAAATACGGACGAACAGTAGAGTAAAGAATGTCTCCAGCAGAGACGATTTTCCTTGCTCTCGAAGGCGCTCTATCCGCAGCAAGAATATTTTCTTCATCACTGAGTTTTTGATTCTTGTTATCAATAGATCCAATATCTATATAACAGAAATCGTCATTCGGTTTCATTTGCCCTCTATTATAAACAATCCTACCTAATCGCACCCATTCCCAGCTCTCGGGAATATCAAACGGCACCTCATCAGCAATGCAAACAGGCTCGCTTTTGACGACTTTCTCATAAGGCAAATTATGACAAGAACGAACACGCTGATTTTGCAGATACTCCTTTAGCTCCCCTATAGTAAAAGTAGCAAGCAATGCATCCCGGTACCCAGAATGCGAAAACGCTTGCTGAGGCGGCTGCCCCAAGCCCCATGAACACAGAATTCTTCTGTGGCTGCGCGATTCAGAATCGCTGAAAACTAAAAAGAGCGCCCACACGAGAACTCGCATTCTCGTGTGGGCGTTTGGTCGTTATGCCTGCCTTAAAACAGCAAAAGCACCGGCACGGACGCCGCTGGCTTCTGCGCGCGCCCTTGCCACCTGGTGGGCGTAGATATTCAACGTAGTGGATGCTGTAGCATGTCCCAGCTCAGCGGCTGCGTTCACAAGATCCACACCGTTGGCAATCATCATGGACGCTGCGGTATGACGGAAGGCGTGCGGGTGAATGTGAGGCAGATCATTTTCTTCGCTGAATTTGTTCAGCCAGTCGGTGATGCTGTCCGGGTGCATAGGCGTGCCGTCGTCCTTGGTGAACAGAAATCCTGTATCCTGCCAGATGTCTGCGTGACGGATTTTCTGCCGCAGCTGTTCGGTGCGGTACTCTTTCAGAACCTCGATGGTTTCCGGAGACAGGCAGATTGCACGGGGCTGACCGGTTTTGGGTGGACCGACATAAACGCCCTTGTCCTTGGTGTACAGCAGTGCCTGCCGGATCATCATAATGCCTTTGTCCAGATCAACGCAGTTCCATTGAAGGCCCATCAATTCTCCCCGGCGGCAACCGGTATCGATGAGGATGTAGGTCATTGCCTTCCACTTGATAGGCACATTCTCCAGCGCCTTGACAATCTCAGCGATTTCCTCCGGCTGGAAGTAGTCAGCCTCATGCTTTGGAACTTTGGGCGGCGAGGCTTTGGCAGCAGGGTTGTAGGGAATCAACATTTCCTTATCCGCCTGCGCCAGAATCATGGAGATCAGGCGATGATGCTCCAGAATGGTTTTGTTGGACAGAGGTTTCTTTCGGTCGGATACCGTAAACATTTCTGACACCGAGTATCCCAGTGCATCCGCAATGCCCTGTGCTGTTTCCAGCTTCACAGCCTTACCATTTAACACTGCGTTTAAGGTGGTATGGGCAATGCCGGATTCTTTTGCGATAACATGCTTTGGCTGACCCAGTGCTTCCACTTTTTTCTTCAACACCTTCTTCGCCACAGCGATGGCTCCCAGATTCCGGACACCATTTTCGGACAGCGTTTTGTAAAAATCATTCAGATGCTGCGGGCGAATCTGTGTCAGCTTCAGATGCCCGATGGCATCGTTGATTCTCGGGAGCATATCCCGATACCGTTCTATTGTGGTTGGTGCAAGGCCGTTGCACTCCTTCAAATCCAGTACATAGTCTGCATAATCACAGAAGCGTTTGACCTTGTCGATATCATAACCTGCCTGAATTGCCTCTTCAAATTTGAAGGCCGCGGCCATCGCTTCCCGTTCCATTTGTTTCTTGCTCATGTTGTGGCGGGGTGGTTTCCATGTAGTGGTGCGTTTGATCTGTTTTCCTTCCCAGTTCAATCCGCCGGAGACGATCAACCGGTAGTGCATCAGCTGACCGCCTTTATTATATCTTGGTTCGATGGATGCCATATACATTCTCCTTTCTGTGGGACTGGCTCACAGCTATCATAAACTGTGAGCCAGCGTGTGACAAATGTGCGGCTTACTGTTCGCAGTTGACCCAGCGCAGAAATGCGTCCCAGGGAATCAGGTAGGTTCTGCCGATGACCTTGCAGGGAAGCTGCTTGGTGCGGATGGCCCGGCGCAGGGTGTATTCACTGATGTTGATGCCGCTGGCGTTGGCACGCTCCACGGTCTGCTTGATATTCGTAACGCTCATGTTCATAATCTTATCGTTCATCTAACATTCTCCTTTTCCAATTTCGTTCGTATTTTTCCAGTAACTGCAGAATTGTCTGCTGGATTCTGGCTGTGGTATAGTTCTTGGGGAAATAACGGCGGATGTCCTTCATATCAAACCGCAGTTTTTCTTCCTGGTTGGCTTTGGGCTGCTGCAACAGTTCCAAAATCCGATCCATGTCCAGCTTTCCTGACTGGCTCAACTTTTTCAGCTGCTGCGACTGGGAAAGCGAGGGTGTGCAATCCTCGCTTTCCATCGTCTCCAGCAAATCCCGCTGTTCAGATTCCGTTAGATAGGAAAGCTCCACGGCGGGGGTCAGGGCAATTTTCTTTTCATCCACCATCTGCAAAATCTCCGGGATGAGATAGGTCAGCCGTACATATCTCTGAATCTGATTGCGGCTTTCGCCGGACTGTTGTGCAATGAGTTCGTCTGTTCTCGACTTCGTCCCAAGTTGGGACGAAGTTCCCTGATGATTCATCGCCTCCATTTTCATCTTGTACGCGAATGCTTTCTCGCTGGGTAGCAGGTGCTCCCGGTGGAGGTTACTGTCCACCAGTGCGATGACGGCGGCATCTCGGTCCATGGAATAAATTAAGGCAGGAACCGTTTCGATTCCTGCCTTTTGGCATGCCCGGAGTCTCCGATGACCGGAGATCACTTCGTATTCCTCTGTATCGGTTTCCCGAACCACAATAGGCGTCAGCAGTCCTTGTGTCAGGACGCTGAAAACCAGTTGGTCCATTTCGTCATCATCCTTCACCTGAAAGGGATGGTTTTCAAATGGACGCAGCTTGTTAATTGGTAGATATTCCGCTCTGGGCGGTTTGTTCTTGTTCAAATAGAATCCTCCTTAAAAATGTAAACATGACGGGTAAACACACGGGAAAAGACCTGCTTCCATTAGCGGTGCACTCTCCCGTAGTTTTGTATTTTCACTCTGTTGACAAGAGGGAAAGAAACTTGTATACGGTCAAAAATCGAGTCCCCTTAGGGGATTCCTGGACAAGTTGTGGTAAAAAACCGTCAACCAGAAGATCAACGAAAGGTTTCATTGTTTACCCCCACCCATCCGGCAGTTCCAACTGTTCCTCGATTACTGGATAGTCCTCCTGTGGCTCTGCCGGAGCACGGCACCAGGAACGCTGCTGTCCGTAAGCGGCGAAACGATGCTGTGGCCCTTTGACCCACCTGCGGATGGATTGGTTCATGATCTCGCCGATTTCCCGAAGCTCCCATTGCTTTGGCGATTCAAAGCCGTTACCCAGTGCCTCCCGGTACAGCATCAGGGAGCAGACATAATCCCCCTTGAAGTTGTCCAGAAAGCTCTGGATAATCCCGGCCTTGCTGTCTTCCGGCATGAAATCCCGCTGGACAGAGCGGGCTATTTCCTGAAGCTCCGGGGAAAGGGTCAGTCTGTAATCCCCGTTGTGATAAATGACCATAGCCTCCGCCCACATCTGCCGAATGTATTCTCTGGAAGCGTCCTCGTCCGCAAGAATGTGGGTTTCCGCCCTGCCCGGGTTTACCAGCACTGGGAGAAACCGCCGATTGCCACTTCTGTCCAGTGGAAGAAAGTCCAGCGTGTTGGAGGTACCTGCAAAGACGCACTGCCGGGGTCTGTCCTCCGGATGAACCTCGTAGGGGACCTTGTAGGTTTCCTTCTGACGGCTCAGGAAGGATTTGATATCCTCGATGCTCCGGGCATTGGCGGTTGCCAGCGTTTCTGACATTTCGATGATCCAATGCCCCTTAATTTTCCGGTACACGTTTTCATCGTCGATCTTCTTCAGGTCGTCGGAAAACCAATCGTCCTTCAGCGCCAGCAGCCGAAAGAAGCTTGACTTGCCAGCACCCTGACCGCCCACCAGACACAGCATGAACTCAAATTTGCAGCCGGGGTCCAATACCCGGTTAATCGCCCCCAGCAGGAACAGCTTCAGTGCCTCCGTGGTATATTCGCTTTCCTCAGTCCCCAAATACTTACTTAGGGCATGGCGTATCCGTTCGGTGCCGTCCCACTGTAAGGTAAGCAGGTACTCCCGGATGGGGTGGTACTGGTTTTCGTTTGCCGCAATGTCCAGTGCCGCCTGAAGCTTCTTTTCCTGATCGATGCCGTAGTTCTCTTCAAAGTACAGCAGCAGGTAATTCATGTCGATATCCGTGAGGGCGGTGCCGGAACGCTTCCAGCCCAGGCTGCCCACAATATCCTGCCGGTCAGTCAAAATGTTATAGCGGATGGCATTTTGCAGCATGGGGTCATGCCGTAAAACAGTCATGCAGTTGGCAATAGTCTGCATTACCGCACCCTTGCTGTTGGTTTGCAGCTTTTTCCGGATCTCGGCTGGTGTCATAGGCTCGCACACGCTGTTCAATTTCGTTCACCTTCTCTCTATAATTCAAATAAATGTCTCGCTTTTCTTCCTCGGTTCCGAAGGACAGCTGCCACAGCAGCTCCCGGACGGTGGCGCTGTTCTGTAAGGCTTCCACAAACAGAAAATGGAAGTCCTCCCCCGTAGCAGCGGGGCGGAGGGACTTCCATTCAAACAGGAGCTGATTGTAGGCGCGGAGGATTTCCCGTGCGTGATGAACCCACGCATGAAATTCCCTCTGCGCCGGAGAGGCTGGAATGGCGAGGTCATCGGTAGGGGCATCCAGCGGGATTCCAAAATCCGCTGCCAGCTTTCGGGCAGCCGAGCCAGGGCTGATACCGAAATACCTGGATGTGAAGGTAATTACATCTCCCACAGCTCCGCAGCCGAAGCAATAAAAGGTTTCATCCGCCTTCATACTGGGTCTCCGGTCATTGTGAAAGGGGCAGCAGGTCATGCCCTGGGCGTTGACCGAAAGCCCGTAGGCTTCCGCCGCCTGCCTGGTTGTAACCGATTGCTTGATTTGCGTAAAGTTGATCAAATAGGTCTTTCCTCCTGTTAATGAAGTTTGGCAAGTTCATAAAGGATTTTCCGCATGGAATCGTAAATCTGATCCAGCCGGTGTTGGATATCCTCCAAATCCTCTTGGTAGATTTGACCACCGGAATTGGCCTTCCTTGCCAGCTGGTTGACATTGTTTGCGGTAGGGCGAAGCAGATTCAAAATTTCTTTCAGTTCCGGGACTTCCAACCGGATGGTATAGCCATCGATGGCCATTTTTCGCAGGTACGCGCCCCGGTTGGTCGTTCCGTAGAGTGCCATTTTCTGATGAATCAGATCGATCTCCTCCTGCGTTGCCCAGAATTTGATCTGCTTGTTCCTCACCCGCTCCGGCGGCAGACGAACCGGCTCACGTTTCCGCCTGGTCATATTTTGTCACCGCCCTTTTGGAATAGTATCGTGGGCACTCACAGACAAGTACCCGGGAACTCTGCTTGCAGGAATGTACGCATCGCCTGCACAGTTTGTTGTAGCTGCGGCGGCCTCTCTCTGTCAGGAAGAGAGACCACTCCTGTTTGCACCTTTTGTTCATTCTTGGCATTCTTGATTTTCCCATCCTTTCTGTTGCGTTTTGGGGCGATTTTCCGCGATTTAAGCCCCTATAAGCGGAGAAATTTTTCCTGAGGTATAGGGATAGCGCCCCCCTCGATCCGCCCAAACTGTTGTAACTTCGGGTACATTTTTCGGAATCTCACCCACCTGTTTTTACCGATATGAGAGACTTCCGATTGGGCAAAAATCATAAGAAAGCCCCCATCCCCGCGAAATGCGGAAATGGAGGCTTGTGCCATCAGCAGCTTCCCGGAATCTGTATTCAATTCTCCTTTCCGATTCCGTTCCAAGCCGATTGGAAGATGCCGTGCCATTCCCGGCTGCCTCTCACCTGCAAATATACCGAAATTTTCCAGGGTGCCCGAAAATAATGCATTTTAACTGCAAGAACCTGAAAACAACTCTGCCTGTTGCAAAACTGCAACAAATATCCTGCGGACGGCACGGTTTTGACAAAAAGTCCGTTTTTTTGTACGGAACGTATGCTACTATACTTGACACAAACAGACAAGGAGGCGTTTTTATGGCATTTTTACCGGGTAATTTAAGACTTCGGGTCAAAGAACTGCGAACGCAGCACAACATGACCCAGGAGGAACTGGCAAGCATTTTGGGCGTTGATAAGGGCACCGTCAGCCGCTTGGAAAAGGAACCTGAGAAGGGGGAGGAGAAGTCTCCAAAGGTTTCCTGTGATCTTCTCATCAAGCTGGCAGAGTATTTCCATGTATCGGCGGATTTCCTGCTGGGCATCACCAACGTGTCCGATCCCGTGAATCAGCCTGTAGAGATGCTGGGGCTGACGGAGGGCGCTGCCAAAGCCATGCTGTCCAGGAGCGTTTATATGGGGATTCTGAACCGGCTGCTGGAGAATCCACAGTTCGGTCAACTGACCTATACCATGTATTACGCGACGGAACCCAATCAGACTGCCGGTATTATGACCAGGAACAACCTTCTGGCGTATACGGACAGCATTTTCGTAGAGAGCATGAACAAATCCATCCGGGGCAATCAGCAGATCATGGGGCTGAACCGGAAGCTGGGCGCAGAACTGATCGACCCTTACACCATCGGCAACCACCAGATAGAGGACGAATTCCGCAAGATCGTATCCCAGCTTCGGCGGGATGTTCTGCGGGAAAACCCGGTTTCCGTCCCCCTGACCCGGGAATTTCTGGCGGAAATGGACGCGGAACTGCTGAAGCGTGCGGACGGGGAGCGTAATACTAATTCTTAATTAAAAACTTTAATTATCCAATCCCTGCCGGTAATGCTAGAAATGGCATTGTTAGACAAGGAGCAGATGGTATCACACAGGCGGTCAACAACTTTTTCCAATGTGGCGAAAACCTCGTTACGGAATCCGCGCTTTCGGATCTCTTTCCATATTTGTTCAATGGGATTCATCTCGGGCGTATACGGAGGGATGTGGAAAAGAATGATATTCTCTGGTAATTCCAGCCCACCGGATTTGTGCCATGCAGCACCATCACAGCAGAGCAAAATTATGTCGTCGGAAAATCGTTCAGATAAGGACATCGTAAACAACGTTGTGTTTCCGGTGATCGACATGATCCTGGCGGTTCTGCTGTTCGTTAAGATCGCGACGGCGTATATGGACTACCGGAAACACGGGCAGTTCGAGTTCACCGCGCCGGCGATTCTGTTTGCCTGTCTGCTGTTCTCCCTGACCGCCCCCAGCTACATCTGGAATATCCTGTAAGGATGGCCGTGTATCTCGTTTTGGGAAAGGGGGTGGTGACCCATCTTTGATTGGTTAGGCGATATCCTGGCGGGTCTGGGAGATGCCCTGGGCGGCGCTTTCGAGAACATTGGCGAGGATATCGTAAACTCCGTCTGGAACGCTCTGGTTCAGTGGCTGTATGAAGCCTTTTATACCGCCATTGGAGACCTGTTCGCGGACATCAACAATCTGGGCGTGGAGATCTTTGATCTCAGCTGGGTGCAGGCGATGGTCAATCTGTTTACAATGCTGGGCTGGTCGCTGTTTGTGGTAGGCGTGGTGGTGGCCGTCTTTGAGGTGGCCATTGAGAGCCAGAGCGGACGGGTCAACGTGAAGGGCACCGCCCTGAATGTGCTGAAGGGCTTTTTTGTCGCCAGCCTGGTGGGTGTCCTTCCTGTGCAGCTGTACAAAACCTGCTGTCATTTACAGGGAATCTTCACCGCTGACCTGGCAGGAATTTTTGCGGGAGAACAGAGCAGCACTATTGGAGCCTTCGCCGGGCAGATTCTGAGCCTTGCCTTTGATCCCAACGCCGCGGTGCAGGTTGGCCTGAAGCTCATCTTCTTTCTGCTGGCCTTTGCCTACTGCGTTATTAAGGTGTTCTTTGCCAACATCAAGCGGGGCGGTATTCTGTTGATTCAGATCTCTGTGGGCTCGCTGTACCTGTTCAGCGTACCGAGAGGGTATACGGACGGGTTCTACCAGTGGTGCAAGCAGGTAATAGCCATCTGCCTGACGGCTTTTATACAGACTACGTTGCTGTTCCTTGGGATGATGACCTTCCAGAACAATATGCTTCTTGGCCTGGGCATTATGCTGGCTGCGGGGGAGGTGCCCCGGATCGCCCAGCAGTTTGGTTTGGATTCCAGTGTGCGGGTGAATATGAGCAGCGTGATCTACTCCACCAGCTCGGCGGTGAATCTGACCCGGAATCTCATGAAAGCAAAGCCAGCGTAAGGGAGAGATGAAGTGAAGACCTATCTATACCCGCAGAACCTGAAAGCCAGGGCGAATCTCTGGCTGTGGAGCCTGCGGGATTTTGTGATTTTGTGTGCCGCTGTGCTGGTCAGCGCTGTGATCTTCCTGAATTCAGGCTTTGCACTGCCAGCTGCCCTAGCGCTGTGCTTCGGCTTTCTGACCATCCGCAAGGATGACATTACAGTGGTGGACTTCCTGGGTTATGCCGCCCGGTTCTTCCTGACAAGCCAGCAATACTACGAATGGAGGGAGCCATGAAAAAGGAAAACAGGAAAGAGAAACCGAAAAAGGGACGACGGGGGAAAAAGAACTCGGTTCAGGAGCTGCTTGGAATCCAATGGTTTACCAAGTACGGTCTTATGACCGAACACGGGGAGCTGGTGTTCTTTCAGATCGCGCCCACCAATATTTCCGTGCTATCCTACGACAATATCGAGCGGAAAATCAGCCATCTGCAGGGGCTGATCTCCATGCATCCGGATTTGGAAATCGTGTGCACGGACTCCTGCGAGTGCTTTGACTGCAACCGGGAATACCTGCGCCGGAGAGCATTGGAAGAATCCAACCCGCAAGTCCGCTCCATCTTGGAACAGGACAGGGAGATGCTTTCTCAGATGCAGTCCGAGATGTCCAACGCCCGGCAGTTTTATCTCGTAATGCGCTTCCGGAATTTGAAACCGGAAATGGTGTTCACTTCCATCAACGAGGCCCGGAAGCGGATGGCGGAAAAGGGCTTTGAGGCCCACCGCCTGACCAAGCCGGAGCTGAAGCGGTTCCTTGCCATCTATCTGGAAGCCTCCATGGATGGGGACAAGCTGCCGGACGTAGACGGAGGCCAGTATTTTGGGGAGGTACCGAAGAATGGGAAAAAGGGGGTGCGTAGCGTTGGGTAAGCTGTTCGGAAAAAAGAAGAGGGGAGTGGAGGTACAGGCAAGGGTGGAAACTAAGAGTTTCTTCGACTGCATTGCTCCCACAACTATTAAATTCTATGGGCTGTTTACGGACGATGGCGTGGAGGTGCAGCTGAGCGAAGTCTCAAAAGAGCTGAATGCCTACCGGGGCAATGTGTATACGGCGATTCTGTCTCTAAAACGGGAAGATGCCGCCCGGTTGGGCTTCGACCACGGGAGCCGTTGGCGGGATTTCCTCCGGGGACAGACACCGACCCTTTCCGAAAATCTCAAGATTCCAATGAACCATCTGCGGTGGTATGCGGCTTTTCATAACGAGGGACACCATCCCCATGTCCACCTCATTGCCTACTCCGCAGTGCCGGGAGAGGGACATCTGAGCAAGCAGGGAATGGAGAATATGCGCTCTGCGTTTGCGAGGGATATTTTTTCACAGGAGCTGCTGTTTACCTACCAGCAGCAGACGGAATACCGTGACCAACTGCGGCAGAAAAGCAGGGAAAGTATCTCGGAGATCGTGGCACAGATCAACGCTGGAGTGTATCAGAATCCGAAGATAGAGGAGCTTCTGATCCAGCTCAGTGACCGCCTGTCCCGCACAACCGGGAAGAAGGTGTACGGCTATCTGAAAGCGGATGTAAAGGCCATCGTTGACCAGATTGTTGCGGAGCTTGCCGGGGACGAGAATATCCGGGAGCTGTACGATCTGTGGTACGAGCAGCGGGAGAATGTGCTTCGCACCTATACAGACCATTTCCCGGAACGTGTGCCGCTGGAACAGAATAAGGAATTCAAGTCCATCCGCAACGCTGTGATACAGGAGGCGCTGAAAATCAACAATCTGATCCGGCAGGCGGCGGAGCCGGAACCGCGGCAGGATGTAATGGAAACGGAATTCCCGCCGGGAGAGGAGCATGACCCTGTACCAACAGAAGAGCCTGACTGGTGGAGCAATCACTACCGCCCCCAGTTTATTCAGAAAGAAACCGGTGGGGAAGCTGATACCTATGAGAACTGTGCCACAGAGAATGAACCTGTTCGCCGTGCTTCTGACGGCAGAGATTGGCGGTCAGATCCTTACAAGCAGGCGCACAGATTTCTATATGGGACAGAGAAAGAAAAGCCGGATTTTCAGAAAGCGATGCCTCTACTGGATACAGAGGCACGCGGGGGAAACGGCTATGCCTGCTATGATCTGGGACGAATGTACCTGCTTGGGCTTGGCTGTGACGCGGATGAGGAGGAAGCACAGACTTGGTTTCGGAGCGCGTTGGAAGCCTTTCAGAAGGCGGAGCAGGCGGCTGAGAAGAAAGGTTATCTGCGTTACCGGATCGGAAAATGCCATGCCCATGGTCATGGAACAGAGCAGAGCTACGAGGAATCTGCCCGGTGGTTTCGTCAGGCGGTGGAGGGAAATAACCCATTTGCCGTCTATTCCCTGGGTGGACAGTACCTCCGGGGGCAGGGGGTGGAGCAGAGCGGTACGGAAGCGTATAGACTGTACACCATGGCGGCAGTCCGGGGCAATGCTTACGCCCAGTACCAGCTTGGAAGGATGTATCAGGATGGTATTGGGACAGAGGCTGATCTGGAAGACTCCAAGCGGTGGTATGCCAAAGCATACGCAGGATTTCTCGCCATGGAAGCGACTATGGCAGATGATAAGCTCTGCTATCGCATTGGTTCCATGAATATGACCGGAACCGGCACCGAAGTGGATTTGGAAAAGAGCCGGCACTACTTTGAGAAAGCTGTGGAGCTGGGAAGCGCGGATGCCCTGTATGGCCTTGGCAAGCTGTATCTAATACTAATTCTTAATTAAAAACTTTAATTATCCAATCCCTGCCGGTAATGCTA
>ENA-OWPN01001692-OWPN01001692.1-human-gut-metagenome-genome-assembly--contig:-NODE-1692-length-17968-cov-4.883269_pt1 | contig 17968 bp, 24 predicted proteins | sample MGYA00248266_ERZ651850 | MGnify/ENA primary metagenome ERZ651850 (study PRJEB26924, sample SAMEA4378296) | human gut metagenome | biome: human gut; feature: human-associated habitat; material: faeces... | reverse complement strand
AATTTCTACCTCTAATTAAGGAAGATGAAAAACAGTATTTAGTTACTTTTATTGCAAGAGAAGGATCAGGTTTATTAAGCGGAGCTCATATTGATATTCGCGGTGGAGGTTCTTTAACCACTGATACAGACGGTATAGCTTCAACTTATTTAACTGCTGGTAATTATACGTATACTGCTAGTTATGGGGTTTATTATTATGATTTAGCTGATAGTTTTACAGTATATGGTGATACCACTGTTCCTTTGAATTTTACAAGAATGAAAACTACTGTTAGAATTTTTGTTTATGATTCTGCATCAGGAGCAGCTATTAATGGAGCAAATGTTTCATTTAAAGGTCAATCATCAATATCAGGAGGAGATGGATATGCAACTTTCTATAATGTAGAACTTTCTTCTAGCTCGTGGGTATGTACAGCAAGTAAAGAACCTATCTATTCACCGAAATCAGAATATTTCACTGTCAATACAGAAGAGCCTGAATTTGCTATTGGATTAGGTGCATTGACTTATGATATTTTCTTCACTATAATGGATGAAGCGAATAAGCCCATTCAGGATGTGACAGTTCAGTTGAATAGTACTAAAAGATATACGAATTATTTGGGTGAGACTATGTTTGGATCATTCCAACCTCAATTCTCTTTCACTTGGCAGGCATATAAGGATGGATATCAAAGTCAGAATGGGTCAGGCGTAGTAGGTAATGATAACGTCTATATCAACCTAATTATGATTCGTAATAAGTGCCTTGTGACTTATAATGTAACTAATTCAGCAGGTCAAGCAGTTTCAGGAGTCACAGTTTCTGATAATGTTAGTTCAGGAGTAACAGGAAGTAATGGTCAAGTTCAATGGTATGTGCCTTGTAGTGCTTCTTATTCATGGACAGCTACATCTCAGGATTATTTCAAAGAAACAGGAAGTTATTCAGTAGGAGCAACTGAAACTTCGAAAACTGTGAATATCGTAATGAAGGGAGATGGGGCTTTATTAGAGGTGAGTGTATCTAGTGGAAACATAGTAACATTGCCAGTTTTAAATACTGCTTCATCAGGAATGAATAACCTTAGAGTAAGTTGGGGTGATGGAGAACAAACATTAGGAAATAGATCTCATACATATTCTACAGGAGGAACATATAGAATCCTATTCGATTTTAATGGAAATTCTGCAACCCTTCAATGGAGTGCAAAATCAGCAGGAAATAGTTTCCAGCCTTATCTATTAAGAGTGATGAAATGGTTTACCTCTAAGATAAATACTTCCTGGAGTAGTGGTGCATTCCAAGATTGTTCAAAACTAACTTCTGTTCCAAGTTGGACAGCTAGTTTGATGTCAGGAACAGCAGATTATTTCTTTGACGGTTGTTCTGCATTAAAAAGCGTTCCTAATGGAATATTGACTTTTTCTAAGACTTATTCTCATACTTACGCTGATTCAGGATTATCGGGATCAATTAATCTAAATTATGTATTAGGAGGCTCAAATGTAACTTCTTATGTAAGCTGTTTTTATAGGGCAAAAAATTTATCAAGCGTAACAGGAAGTCTCTCTTGTGCAACAGGTGGGTGTGATATTAGTTATATGTTTTATGCAAGTTCCCTGTCTTCTATTTCATTCCAAATAGGAGCAAATAATATTAAAACTTGTGCATACATGTTTAATTCAACACCTAATCTCTCTACGCCATGTCAGATTAGTTTTTTGAACGGTACGTCTGTTGATGCAACAGGTTTTGCAGGAGCATCAGGTATTACAACACTACAAGCTAATACTTTTATAGGAAGTCCTACAACTGTGAATTTTACTTCTGCATTTGGTAATTCTACATTAAGTACTGTTAGTTCAGGTGCATTTTCAGTTAATCCTACAGGATCGGATTGGACCAATGCTTTTATGCTTTGTTCTTCTTTATTGGATATTTCAAATATCACTATTAAAAATGCTTTAGACTGTACACGCGCTTTTAATAGTTCAGGTGTAACGAGTATTCCTGGTAGTTTTTTCTCGCAAAGTAATAGTTGTTTCAAATTTGAATCATGTTTTCAAAACTGTAAGAATTTAAGAACAATTGGTACGAATATCTTGGGTTTAGATTCAGTAGCACAAAGCGTAGCTTACATGTTTGATGGTTGTACTTCATTAAACACTAATTTCCTGGCAACCTTTATATTTGCAGCAAGCGTAACAAAAATTTCTGAGAATCAATATTCACTTACAAGAGGTATGTTTAAATATTGTACTGATTATAGATATATGCTCAGAAATACTGCTTGTGAAATGCCATTATGTGTTCAGACACCAGGCAATACCACAGCTATAGGTGTTCCATTGATATGGGGTGTTTCAGGAGGTATGAATCCATTCATGGGTATACCTTCGTATTCTACTGTAAATGGAACAGGTATGTATAATGGAATGAGTAATTTAAATCCTTTAATGAAAGCAGCTATACAAACAAGTTATCCTAGTTGGATAGAATATTAAAAATAATATAATATGAGCAAGAAAGATATAACATTAGGAGAAGAATTTGAAGACTTTTTAAATTTTACAATTAAATATAATGTAAAGCCCCAAAAAACCAATACGAAACAAATAGTCAAAAGAACTCGAAAAGAGCTTCAAGAAGTAGCTAATGAACTAGGACTACCTATTGAAGATATAGAAGTCGTTAAAGAATGGTGTAGGCAAGGAGGACGTTATGATGATGAACTCTTCGTTAATTTAATAGCACCACTTTATCGACCTGCCCCAAAGTGGAAAATTGTTTGGAACGAAGAATTTAGGCAACATATTGCTGTTTTGAGTGATTAGTAATACAAAAATAATATATGGCACAAATAAATGTAAATAGAAATACATTCCTAGAAAAAGAGGAATTAATGAATATGCAAGGATTCTTGCAAAATTCACTATTAGGAAAAATCCTAATTGCAACAAGTTATTCATACGGAATAGTTACGAACAATCCTAAAAAGATTGATCCTGATTTTATTTTGAGTGATACATTTGTAGATAACAATACACTAGAGGTAGAGCAAGGTACTCAAGTTGGAACGGTAAAGATTCTTCCTGGAATGACTGTAAACTCATTAGGGCAGGTAGTTAATCTTACTAATATTTACGATAACTTTGCAATACCTGCAGATAGTGTTTATTATTGGCTAAAAGTAAGTTATGCGACTAAAAACACTGAAAATGGATATGTTTCTGTCAATCAGAAAGGTGCTGTAACAGGAAATGTTAATTTCAGTGGAAAAGTAAGAGGTCAATCAGGAAAAACTCCAGTTGCCATTCGTTTTGTTAAAGACGATGGATCACAACCATTGAATAATGGGGTTTATGAGATTGTGAATGTGATTGATAATCAAAACTTGATTTTGACTTCTGAATCAGATTTCGTTGCCGAAACAAACTTGCAAGTAATTATTCTAGGTACTATTCCATTAGGAAAGGTTTTCACAGATACTCAACTGGCAGGATTGTATACTTATGATTATTATCAGTTTGATTTAGTTCAGGAAACAACTCTAGAAGAACCACCTGCTAAATCAGTTAATGAGTTCTATATTGCACGTGTTCGAAATAATGGAGGAACTGTATCAATTGATAATACAGTGAAATCCGAATATTGGACTCTTGCTAATTTTGCAAAATCAAAAGCATAAGATTATGAGACTATTATATACAGTAAGTTCAGGATATATGAATCCTCAGCCGAATTTCGTAAATTCAATAGGAGGTTTTCCTTCATCAACATTAGTTCCTAACGATATGTTTAGTAATTTGTTTGATGATCTAAGCCTCTTAGAGTTGAAAGATATAAAAACGCAGTATAAGGCGATAATTCTTCACAACGATTCTCCTGATGTTTGTGCTGATGTAGAATTGTGGTTTGAGCCAGGTGAAAGTATTGTGTGCGATTTCCAAATAGGCGCTACTTTACTTGCGGAAAGCCCTGATGGTACTAGATATATGGAAAGTATTCCTACTCCTTATAGCAAACCTTTTAATACAGCCCTTTATACCGCTACGGTAGAAGATAAAGTTACTATTGGTGATTTACAACCGGATCAAATGGTAGGGCTGTGGATCTCTAGGGCTATAGATAAAGAATTGGCTTATGCGGAGTACAATAATGTAGCAGAACCAAGTACTGTAGAGAGAACAAGATGGAAACCTATTGAAAAAAATAAACAAGAGGAACTAAAATTGCAAATTTCATGGAAATAAATTTGGTTAATTGATAATCATTTTGTATCTTTACGTAGTGAAAGGATGATAAACACATCCTTTCATTTTTAACCAATTAAATACCATTTTGCCATGCTTATAAAGGAATTTGTAGAAATATATGAATATTTGATGATTCACTTCAATAGCAATCCTGTGTTCTCTTTAAAAAAGACAAAACAGAATTACGCCATGATTGAAAATTTTTTAAATACTTCAAACATACAAACACCTAGTCAATTGTGGCGTTATTTATTGTTTCAATTCGTTTTAAATGAAAGCAGGAGAAGTAATAAATATTCTGCAATGATAAGTAATTGTGTTAGTAAAAACGCATTAAAACGATGGGAAGAAAGAACCGAAGAACAAATTTTTCTCATGGCAAAATTTCAAAGAGAAAAAGGATTAAGTAATCCTTTAGCAAGAGAAGAATATTCCTATTCGGAAGAATTTAAAGATATGACAAGAAAAAAATATTGGAACACTCCAAGAGGTTATATCTTATGTAATGAATATGATGGAGCTCTTTACGATAGGGTAAAATGCTTCCGATGTAAATATAAAGAGGCTTGTAAGCATATTAATGAATAATAAACTTTTAAAATTAAGATTATGAACAAAAAAGAATTTGAATCAAAGAGAACTGAAATTCAATCAAAGATTGAAAGCATGCAACAAGAGTTAAGAGATTTAGAAAAAGAATATATCGATTCTAATGCAAAATTTCCTATTGGGAGTAAGGTTTGTATAACTTCTGCAGCTGGTAAGAGATTTGCTTATATAGTTGGTTATGAAATAAGATGGAATTGTCTATCTTTTAATTTAATGAAAGCTAAAAAGGATGGTACGATGTCTAAGATACGAGATTATTATTTTGGATATGAAGGCGAAAAGATGGAATTAGTGTAAAACAGATCAGATATGAATAAAATGCTTTCAGATGAGATAATAAAAGCTATAAGGGGTATAAGAAAAACCCCAAAAGAGCAGATTAGAAACCCTTTTGAGATACAGTTGGTAGTTGTAAATTTGCAAGACATAGAAAGGAATATTATGGCAAGTACTAAATTTAAAGACGGTGACATACTTGTAAGCGATTCTCATAAGATAATTTCCATACTGAAAGGAGATTATAATAACGGTGAATTTAGAGATTATGCGTGTATTGATTCAGAGGGTATTAATATTAATTCTCCCGGTGTGTGGGATGGAATAACAGATTGGAGACTTGCGACTGTTAAGGAAAAGGCAAAGATATCCACTGCAATCAACAACCGCAAGCAAAAGGCAGAACGCGATTTGGCAGCAATTATCGAATTACAAAAATTGATTCAATAAAAATCAGAAATGAACAAAATTGGAATTGTCGGAAATGGAGTTCGCAATACAATGTTATTGATTGCAGAAACCAAAGGAAATGAAATAACTAACGAACAACTGAATGAGTTAGCAGTAAGAGCTAAATGTTCTGTTGAGCAAATAGAAGTCGTTTCGGAAGAAGATTTCACAATAAGGGCTAAGGAGTTAGGACAAACATATACTATTACCGAACGTCCAGAGCTTCCACCAATACCTGACTTCTATATGGAGAACACTTCATCCGGTGTTAACAAACACAAATTTCGGGCATATGCAGAATCAGATATTGTTGGTTGTAATAAGAAGATTGCCAAACGCCGGAAGAAAAATAAGAATAAGAAAACTCATAGAAAATAATCCTCAAATCAATACAGTAATGAGTAAATATCAAACAGAAGCCGGGACTGAATGTACTCCCGAAGAAGATAAACTAATTGATTCATTGAAAAGATTAGCTGCGAAGTGGGAAAAGGATGGTAAGCGTCTTTGGATATATTCAGCCAGCGGGTCACTTCATGTAATGATGCGTGGAGATATAGCGTCCAATCCTATACCTGAATACGAAAAATATGGAGGTGCTAATTATAAAAATAGCATTATAATAATTCATGGAATATTAAATGATAGAGGAGATTGGTAATGGAATATCATAAAATGATTGAAGAACCCGTTATGAAACCTAAAATTAATATAGGTGTGATTAAATTTGGAACAAGCGAAATGTTAAAACTTGATTCCAAAGAATCTCAGGAAGAAGAGAAAAAGAGATTAAGTTCTTTTATGACTCCTATTTTATACTCACCTACAAAAACTGTGTTATTAATCGAACAAAAATAGAATTATGTTATTCGTCAGTTTAGTTTTCCTGATCCAAAAGAACGTCAGGATTATATGGAAGAGAAAAGAAGGAGTCTTGTTGATTCAAGATATAACACTCCAAAAGGAGGAATGACAGTGATAACCACTAGAACTTCTAATGGAATAAGATATTGGGAAGAAAGAACTTTCGATGGAATATTACTTAGTATAACTAGTAAAGAAATAAAAAATGTTTAGAAATGAAAAGTATGAAGTCAGACCCTGTGTACAATGTAAGACAGAACACAAAATTTTCAATCGAAATAAATGGTTATGTCGATCATGTGATGATGCTAGAAAAAAGAGTAAAATTAACAGGCAGACTAATGAAATGGACAATAATGATCTGCAATCTGTTTTTATTACTATATGGAAAGAACGTCCACATGTCTGTTACCATTGCAGACGCAAACTTGGATGCGATCCAAAGCCCATCTATTTCTCACATATCTTATCGAGAGGAGCTCACCCAAAATTAAGGTGTGATCCGGATAATATAGTATTAGCATGTCCTGATTGTCATTATATTTATGATTTTGGTGATAGATCTAAATTAGAGAAGCAAATATCTGAGGAAATGATTAATAAATTATTAGAAAAAGAAAATGGATAGAGAAATATTAGAATTATGCTCAGAAGTTTTTAAAGCATGTGGCTTTAAAAAATTGGGAAATCGTATAGACAGTTATCTTCTTCTTCCTGACGAGAAGAATTTACAAGATGTGCTTGATGAAGGTTTAAGCTGGCTAGATTTTTCAAAACATTCTAAAGAGCGAGCATTTTCATTCGCGTCAGGGTATACTATGAATAGATTCTTTATCGTTACAGCGGAGAAAAAATATAATGATGATGGAGATCCTATTATTGCTATTAATGAGTTACCTGATGAAAATGTAACTTTCAAAGATAATCCTATTCGTAATCTTTTTATAGTATATAACGATGAAGAGCTGAGGGATAAGGATTACGAACGAGTTCGGTTTGTTATGAAATAAAAATTCAAATGGAAAGATATTTAGTAAAAGATGTTAATTTAACAGGATTAACAGAATGGTTGAACGAAAATTTTACGAAGTTAAACGGGAAGCCCTTTACAAGGAGAGATGTCCAATCCTATGCAGATAGAGGACATCTTCCAATATATGTAGGAGGTTATAAAATTGAATGCCCTCCGAGGAAGCATTGTACTATAAAATTATACAATATTTTATGTGTCACAATAACAAAAATAAAGAGACCACGAAGAGTGAAAGATATGAAGAAAAAGTAGTAACTTTCGCTATTATATTAATTATAGGAATAATAATGTTAAACTTTATAATATGAAATCGAGTTGTAAATATATAATTGTTGCCGATTTTGAAACTGGTGGATTGCCAAGTAAAGAAAAGAAAGCTTTTTATAATATACCAATGGTAGAGTGGGCTATGTCATGTGTTGATATGGAAAAATTGGAAATTATAGATCGTCAGGATATAATTTTCCCATATGATTATAAAGAAGATCTAGAATATTCTATTCAGGCGACAGAGGTTCATGGTATTACAAAAACTATTCAAGATGCCAACGGTATTCCCTTAAAAGAAGCTTTTAAGATAATGAAGACTTGGTTTTCTAAATACAAAAATCCCCGTCAACAATGTACTCTTGCAGGTCATAATTTTGTTGCATTTGATCAACCATTCTTGGCAAACTTTTTTGAGTTTATGGGAGATAATATTGAAAATTATGTTCGTTTCTATTTAGATACTATGCATTTAGCACATATATCCGCATTAGAACAGACAGATTATAAATTAGGTACATGTTGCCAATTGGCTGATATTGATTTAGTTGATGCTCACCGTGCTCAGAATGACGTTGATGCGAATGCAGCCTTATTGATTTCCTATATAAAGAAATTGAGAGGCGAGAATCAAAATGCTACAACATCAGTAAGTACTGAAAAGAAAATTCGATATAGAGAAACATTTCAATTATTACGCTAATGTTATCATTAAACGGTAAAGATATATTAACGAGCAATCAAGTCAACCAATTATGTGATACATTAGATGTTATAATAAATAATTTGCCAAGAAAAGGTCTTAATCAACTTCTCGAAGGTTATAACAACGATGTAGATAGAATGTTGGTTGAGATGATGTACGCAACTGAAAAAGCGTTGTATTTGGGTAAGACGTTAGATTCAGAGAGTCTTGATTATGTGGAAAATGTAAAAGCCACTATGGATACTCAGTTGAAGATAAGATCTTTCAATTATTTCAAAACAACAATGCTTCCTAAATATCGCATGGGTTGGAGAAATCTTGAATGGGGGAATATGGTTCAATTATTTCCTTGGAGTAGTTATCTATGTGCTCGTGGTTCAGGAAAAAGTTTTGAATTTTCTTATGCATTTCCTCTATGGAGATTATGGAGTTATGAGAGACCTACTTTTTGGAGGCCTGATACTATTGATAATGCAAATAGAAAAGAAACTTGTTATATTACATCAACTATGACGCTTGCCAAAGTGCAGGTAGCAAAAGTGAGAGAAGAAATTGAGACTAATGATTTAATTCGAGAAAAGCTCAATCCTAATAACAAGGCTTCTATTGGTGAAACTGGTATAACGACTGAAGCGGGAAGTATTCTTCATGTTCGTGGTCGAGATGGTTTTATTCGTGGTCTTCACGTAGGTGCATGTATATGTGATGACATGCCTGATGAATCTTCCTTGTATTCAAATGATCAAAGAGAAAAGTTAAAAGAAATAATCAAAGGTACTATCGAACCTATTGTAGAACCTTATGGATATTTCATAGTAGCAGGAACACCTTATGCTTCTGCTCCAAATGAATTATATCAGGTATTGAAAACTGATAAACGATTCTATTGTTTCGAATATCCTATTATTTTCCCGGATGGTAGACCTTTGGCACCTGACAGATATACTTTCGAACAAATTAAGGCAAAAAGAGTTGAATTAGGTACAATTGTATTCAATCGAGAGTATCTTGTAGTACCCATTAGCGATTCATCAACTATTTTCCCTTATGAATATTTGATGAGAGCAACCATTGGAATGGAAAATGTGCGTTATGCAACTTCGATTGATGATTTTCCTATTAAACTTATTAGGACTCATGCAGCAGTCGATTTTGCTATTTCAGGTAATATTGGTGCGGATTATACAGTTTATACTGTATGGGGAATTGATTCGATGAAGAATTTTTATTTACTTTACTATTACAGACAACAAGGGATGTCTCATAATGAACAGGTAGATAAAATTGTTCAAGTAGATCGTTTGTTCAGACCGAATCAAATTATTTGTGAAGCAAATGGATTCCAAGGGATCTTAGCTTCTATGGCAAAAGAAAGAGGTCTCAAAAATATATCTACTTTTACAACCAATGAAGGTAATAAGAAAGATCTTCATTCAGGATGGCCTTCATTATCTGCAATGTTTGAAAGAGGTCAAATAAAAGTTCCTTATGCAGCCGGCGAAACTAGAGAGGCAACTGAAATAGTCTTTGGTGAATTTTCTAGTGTAACCTTTAAAAGTGATACAGGAAAATTAGAAGCTGGATCAGGTCATGATGATATTGTTTCTTCATCTTTCATGTGTATCAATAGTCTGAGAGAAAATGAACAGGAAGTTAATTTTGAAATAACTACGATATAATATGGCTCAAAAATTATCTGCTGATTTTATGGCAGAACTTTTTAAACTTGTTTACTCTGATCCTAATATAATTAGGATAGCTTGTAATCATTTAACATATCAATTAATTCCGAAAGAATGGCCTGGATATAAGGTACTACTTCGAGAAGCTGTTGAAATTTTTACAGCTAAAGAAGTAGTACCTTCTTTAGGTGTGGTTTCTCAAAAATATAAGGATAATGAATATGTTCAAGAAGTTATAGAGGTTATTAAAAATGCAGCGAAAGTTGATAAAGAACTGATAATTGATCAGTTAGAATCCTATATCAAGGACACAGAGTTCCAAATTCTTAGTCAAAAAGTTCATGATCTTTATGAAGACGGTAAAAAGGAAGAAGCTATCCGTGTAAATGCGGAAGAAAGTAAAAGAATATTAGATATATCTTTAAGACATGATGGAGGTGGCTTTGTGCAAGTCTTTCATGGCTTTAAAGAAAGAATGAAAGAAAGGAGAAAAAATACAGAAGAGTCTTCTAATGTTAGTAAGGTAACTTTTGGTATTGACCGCCTCGATGAAATCTCTTATGGAGGTGCTTCTATTGAGGATACCTGTTTGTGGATTATGAGATCAGGCGTAGGAAAGAGTACCGTTCTAAGGCATCACGGTATGGCAGCTGCATTAGATGGTATTCCTGTATTGCATATTCAGTTAGAAGGTGGAGTTCAGGCTTGTGTGGATAAGTATGACCAATATTGGACTAATCAAAGTTATAATGATATAAGGAAAGGATATTTGAAGCCTGAAGATGAGGAAAAGATAATGGAAATGTATAAGAATATGTCTTCATTTCAAGAGGATATTTCTATATATGGTTTTGAAAAATTTGGAGAAGCATCTATGGTTGATGTTCGTAATTTAATTCTTGATTATCATAAGGTTCATGGATTCTATCCAAAACTTCTTATCTTAGACTCTCTAGATCTTGTAAAAACAGGAATAAGTAATCAGATTGATACAAATCCTAGTTATAAGAAGGAGAAGATGCAAACTTGTTCACAGTTATTCAAAAACTTATGTGTGGAATTTAAAATGGTTGGAATTACTTCAGCCCAAGCAAGTAACGTTCCTATGGAAATTTGGGATAATCCGGATAGAGTGATCGATCGTAGTTATACAGAAGGCGATAAAACATTGGTAAAACCTTATTCTTTTGTCTTCACAGGAAATATGACACAAGAGGAAAAGAAGTTAGATCAATGCCGTATTTTTATTGATAAACTTCGTGATTATAAGCATTCTTCTGAAACTTTCCGGATCATAACTGATTATGATAGAGGTCGCTTCTATAATAGGAAGCGAACCAATGCTTTATATAGAACAGGAAAAGATTCTGTTGTTCAAACTACTCTACCTCAAGAGAAAAAAGAAAAGTTATCCAAAGCCACAAAAATCTAGGAAATGTTTAGAGTTGATAAAGAAGAAGTGATCCAAGCTTTAGATTTGAAGCCATTCGGTTCTGCAGGGTGGCTTCAAAATAAAAACGAAGCATGTCCCTTTTGTAATAAGAAAGGGAAATGGGGTATACATTTTAACGAAGCAGGTAGTAACGGTGTTTTTAATTGTTTTAAATGCGATGCGAAGGTTGCGTTAAGATCTTATCTCGAAAAGATAAATCGTATGGATTTATCGAAGATAAACTATGAAAAAACAATAAAAGAAACAAAGTTAACACCTCTCTTTAAAGAAAAAGAAGAGAGTGACGATAATTCTGAAGTAAAAGAATGTTCTCTTCCTAAAAAGCTAGAATATCTTACAGATGATCCTTACTTGAATCAAAGAGGTTTTAAGAAAAGATATTATGAAGAATTTAAGCCTGCTATTACTAAATCTTTTCTTGAAAAGAAACTCCATGAAAAATGTATATTTCAATTCACTATGGACGGAGTAACTTCTGCCTGGTTAGCGCGTTCTAAAAAATCTAAAGAATGGCATGAACAGAATCTTAAAGAATTCAAAGAAGGTAAAGCGAAGTTAAGTCTGCGCTATGAAAATAGTACAGACGGATTCGCAAAAATAATAGGAGGTTATGATAAGGTAACAGATAAAACAGATACTTTGATTATAGTCGAAGGCTTGTTCGACTATATTTCAGTTGATGATAAACTCCATCTATATGAGGATGAAGAAATTAAATGTGTTTTTACGTTTGGTAATAATATAGGAACTTATCAAATCAAACTTCTTAGAAAAAAGAATGTGAAAAATATTATTCTTATGTATGATCCTGATAAACCTAAAATGGTAACTAGCGCGTCTTTAACTCTTCAAAGATATTTTAATGTTAGAATTGCTTTTCTAAAAGATAAATCAAAGGATCCTGGTGATGCAACAGAAGAAGAATTATGGGAAGCTCTATCTAATCTTATTGAGCCTATAAATTTTTACACAAATAATTTATAAAGGGACAGAATTAGTCAATTTCACTTTTATATTAGAAAAATATTAAGTAGCTTTACAAACAAAAACAATTCTATTATGGAAAGTGAAAAATCTCGTACAATAGACAATGGAGAATTTCTAAAAATCCTTCAATTAGAATATTTCAGCCATAAATTACGTAGTCAGGTTTATGATAGACCTGAATTTATTAAAATGCATAACGATATTGCTGAAAGAAAGAAACAAAAAGTTTTAGATCTAGCATCTTTTCTCCATGCTCCGCATATTTTCGAATCGGATAGAAATTTCGAGCAATTCTATAAAAATGAATTTCTTCAGGAATATGGGCTTCCAAAACTCCAATATACTCCTAAGAACGAAAAGCATCTTTCTTATTGGGATAAATATTATTTATTCAAGAAAGGGACAGTTGTTGTTTGGCATCATCAGGAATATAAAGTAAAAACCAACTATCCTAATGAGGAGATGTTAGTCTTAGAAGGAGTTTCTGTTGAATTATCTTATATTGATGTAAAAATCAAATTATTAGGAGCCATTACATGTGATGCTTTGAAATAATTTTCGTATCTTTAGATAGTTAAATTAAAAACAATAAAGATATGATTATTACGAAAGAATTTGAAGTAGAAATGAGTCACATTGTGAGAAATTGTTCTACAAATAGATGTAAGCATTCTATTCATGGTCATAGTGCTAAAATCAAAGTAAGTCTAGAAGCAAGGACTTTAGATAATGCCCAAATGATTTATGATTTCGGTTTAATGAAAGGCTCGATTAAGCAATTTATTGATTCTTTTGATCATTGCCATGTAATGTGGAGTGCTGATAAGGAGGATTATATAAATGCATGTAAGCAGTGGAGTGATCGTTGGATTGTGCTTCCATTTAATCCATCAGCAGAAATGCTCTCTTTGTTTTTTACATCTGCAATTCAAGCAATTTTAGATTGCACTATTAAAAGAAATGAAGAAGGTACCATCCTTGTACATTCTGTAGAGTATTTTGAAACAAGAACGGGCTCAGCAAAATCATTTAACAAAGATATGAGAGAAATGTTACCTAATATCTTTAATATCTCAGGTGAAAGCCCCGTATTTTCTCCTGCAGTTGTGAATGATTGGAGTACAGATCTTTACGAATGGTTTAAAAAAGGAGTATCAAAACAAGAGAACCTTCAAATTGCTTGGTTCGAAAATCCTAAATTAGATAAGCAGGTATGAAAGAAAGACAATTAAATGAGTCAAGACCTATCATAGAAGTATTCAATTCTATTGAGGGTGAAAGTTTAACAGCAGGAGAACCAACGATTTTTGTTCGGTTGTCAGGCTGTAATCTACGATGTATGTTTAAGAATAGTATCTGTGATACAGCTTATTCAAGTTTTAAATCAGAAAAAGGTAAGTACACTTACCAGGATATTGCTAAGATGATGGATAAGTATCCACTTACACCATCTGTTTCTATAACAGGAGGAGAACCTTTTATGTATCCTGAATTTGTTGCAGAAATCATAGATTTGTGCGATGGAATGTACGATAAATACATTATCGTTGAAACGAATGGAACGATTCCTGTAGATAAGGGAATCCTTAGTAGAATAGATTTATTGAATATTTCTCCAAAGTTATCTTCATCAGATCCCACACAAGAAAAATGCAATGAGCTTGGCTTAAAAATGACAGATGCTATGAAAACGCACTGCCTAAAACGTTTCAATCAAGAAGCTCTTTGGAAAATGATCTCTTACGCAAAAGATTTTCGTTTGAAATATGTTATAGGAGATGAGAAAGACTTTGAGGAAGTTCTAAGACAGATTGATTCTCTTATAGAATATGATTGTTGTAAAAGAAAAGGCAACAAGAGAACACCTCTATATGGAGATAACGAAGAGATTCTTTGGAAAGATATGTCTTTTATTAAGCCTTGGAATATAGTTTTGATGCCGGCAGGTGCAACTAATGAACAGTTGAATCAAAATCGTAAGATGGTGGCTGAGTATTGTGCTGAGCATGGATTTAATTATTCAGATAGGCTACAAATAGTCATTTGGGGTTCAGAGAGAGAAAGATAGGGAGTTGTATAAAATTGTGAATATCAGTTTATACATGCCCGCGTATCGTACAGGCTATGTGCTAAGATATAAAAAATAGCGAAGCATGATAACGTGTATCTTCTTAAAAATTAATTAAAACGTATAAAAACAATGAATGCAGGTGGTAATATGAGTCATGTAATGACTGAGTCATTAAAAGAACAAATGCTTAAAGAAGCAGAGAAAAAATACGGGGAATTTCTCGGTGTATTAGGTTATGACTGGAAGAATGATCCTAATATGCAGAAAACTCCTTATAGGGTAGCTAAGATGATGCTTAATGAGATCACTTCAGGTGCTTATGAAGAAGCACCAAGATTAGCAGTATTTCCTAATTCAGGATATACAGGATTGGTAGCTCAGTGTAATATTGAGGTGCATTCTTTGTGTTCGCATCATTTTCTTCCGTTTCTAGGTGTATGTCATGCGGCGTATATTCCCCGTGAAGGTGGTAAGGTTGTCGGTTTATCTAAACTAAATCGTATTGTTCATTGGTTTGCGAAAAGACCTCAATTGCAGGAAAATCTTACAAAGCAAATCCATGACTATTTGCAAGAAGTTCTTGATAATCCATTGGGAGTAGCTGTTTATATCGAAGCTAAACATATGTGCGTGAGTTTGAGAGGTGCTGAAGATGATAGTACTATGCAAACTCATTATTGCTCAGGATGCTTCATGGATAATAAATTAAATTCGCGTGATGAATTTTTGAGAATGATTCAGAACGCTAAAAAATAATCAATTAAATAAAAATCATTATGACTTACAAAGAGTATGAAGAGAAAGCGATTACAACTCGCGTTTATGATCCTAAAGTAGCCATTCCTTATGTAGCACTTGGTTTGTGCGGGGAAATCGGAGAGTTGCATGAAAAAATTAATGCAACGACAAAGGTTGAAGAAGTTCGAAAGGAATTGGGAGATGTTCTTTGGTATTTAGCTGCTTTGCGTGTGGAACTTAATTTAACTGTAGATGAAAATTGGCCGACTGTAGAAGAAGGAGAGCTAGAATCTGTAGATTGTTTTGTATTCCCTGTTGAATCAGGAAAGATTGCAGAACAGGTAAAAAAATACTTGCGTGATGACTGGAAAGATGGCGAAGAAAATATTTTCCCTGAAAAGAGAAAAGAAGTTATCCAGGAAGCATGGAAGAAATTAATGAAAGCTGCTGTTGCTTTTGCATGCGATGATTTCTTCGATAAAGTCGGCATTGAAGTGATTGCAGCAGAGAATAATGAAAAGCTTGCTACACGTAAGAAGAATAATTGTATTCACGGAGATGGTGATGCATCAATTAGATAATTATGAAACATAAGATTCTAATAAATTCGGAATTACCGTTACAGCTTATGAATAGAAATAATGAAGTCAATGATCTTGACTTCATTCTATTCAGTCTTTGGGAAAAAGATCCTGAATATAAAGCTTTTTGGTTAAAAAATAGAAAGGAAAATCCTGATAGAATCGTTATTTTTGATAATTCTGCATATGAATTTTTCAATAACGGACAACAATTCAATGTACAGGATTTTACAGCAGCCGTTCAAGAACTCAATCCTACTTACTTTATAGTACCCGATGTTCTTATGAATAAGGATACTACTTTAGAGAATTTTAAATTCTTTAAAAATATTCTGAAATCCTATAAGAGAATGGTTGTACCTCAGGGAAGATCATTTAAGGATTGGCTAGAGTGTTATAAAGAAATGATCGAGATTGGTGGTTTTGATATGATAGGAATTCCTTTCCATAATGATTTCTTCTATGATATGGGATTGGCTGCTACAATGACAGAAGCCAATAATAGTTGTAGAACAGGAATGGGTGTTCGTTATGCGGATAATGATTCAGACTTTTTCTATGCATTTGGTCGCATCATCCTGCTTCAATATCTTCAAGATCATGGTTTGGTTAGGGATGATATAAAATACCACCTACTGGGAACACATCATTGGAATGAAATGAAGTCTTTAGGTGTGTATCATAAGTATAAGTTTATTTATTCTGCAGATACATCTTATCCAGTAACGAGAGGTTTGGTTCTTAAAGAATTAGAATGCTGGGATCCTAAAGAAAAGATTTCTATTGAAGAGTTCTTCAAACAAGAAATAGGAGAAAAAGAAGAGGAAATGATTTTAAAAAATATTCAAAAATTTCACAGCTATGTTGAAGTACAAAAAGATTAATTTCGTAGGAGCTCAATGCACAGGAAAGACTTCTGTGTTTGAAGCATTGAAAGAAGTAGAAGCTTTCAAAGATTTCAATTTCTATGAATCTCTTTCGAGGAAACTTGCATTAGAAGAAGGGTTGAAAATCAATGAAGATGGGGATTCGAATACTCAGAAGATCCTTTTCGATAAATATTCAGAGTTGCTGGATAAAATGTTAAACGAACATGCTATTAGCAATAGATGCATACTGGATGTTGCTTCTTATACAGCCTTTATGTTTGATCATACGGATCCAGCAGATGATGATTATGAGAATCTCAGTGCTGAAGATTTCCGTGAAAGAAAAGAAATAGTTAAGAGAAAAGCAGATCTCGAATTATTAGTTTATTTTCCTATTGAATTTAATATCGTTAAAGATGGTGTCCGTTCTAAAGATCCTGATTTTCAGAAAGGTGTTGATTTAAAGATTCAGCAGTTTTTGAATAACTACAAGATTCCTCATATTAAGGTAAGTGGATCTATCGAACAAAGAGTTGAACAAATTAAAAAAGCCATGGGCGTAGAATAAATTATGGATAAAAAGAAAACCGCTGTATTAAGTATCTCAGGAGGTCTTGACAGCACGTGTTTATTATTGAAGTTATTGAGTGAAGGTTATTCAGTACATGCTTATTCTTTCTATTACGGACAGAAGCATAAAGTGGAATTGGAAAAGTTGAGAAATAATATTTCCCTTCTAAAAGAAATGGGAAAAGATCTTTATTGGCAGATTATCAATTTGGAAAGTTGCTTCGATGAAAGTCAATCTTCTTTACACGAAAAAGGAGAAGCAATTCCCGAAGGTCATTATGCAGATGAAAACATGAAGTCAACAGTCGTTGAAAACCGCAATGTGATTTTCGCTTCTATCGTTTATGGAAAGGCTCTTGCTATTTCGAAGAGGGAAGATAGTGATGTTGATATCTTCTTAGGTATTCATGCAGGTGATCATTCGATATACCCAGACTGTAGGCCTGAATCAAGAGAAGCTTGTGAACATGCATTCAAAATCTCTAATTGGGGTAGTGAAAGAGTTTCTTATAAAGCACCATTCGTTGATATTGATAAAGCAGGAGTATTGGCTGCCGGCGTTAAAGCA
>ENA-OWPN01001687-OWPN01001687.1-human-gut-metagenome-genome-assembly--contig:-NODE-1687-length-18029-cov-4.019918_pt1 | contig 18029 bp, 22 predicted proteins | sample MGYA00248266_ERZ651850 | MGnify/ENA primary metagenome ERZ651850 (study PRJEB26924, sample SAMEA4378296) | human gut metagenome | biome: human gut; feature: human-associated habitat; material: faeces... | reverse complement strand
CTGTACTCATCCCGAACACAGAAGTTAAGCATATCAGCGGCGACAATATCTGGACAAGCTCCAGTGAAGATAGCACGCTGCCAGGTAAAGTGACTCATCCTTGGATGGGTCTTTTTTTAAAGATTAAGACAGATCCACTATTCTATATGATTGGGTCTTTTTTTCAACAGATTATGAAAGGTTTTAGTATCCTATATGATTCTGTATATTGAAATTCGCCATATATAAGCAATATGCTTTGTATACTTTACTTTGCGATTGAAGTACTGCATACTAAGGGATATTATTACCTAAAAATATCTGGGGGTATACTATGATTGCCTAACGAATGAAATAGAAAAGCAAACAATGCCTTTTTCTGGAATTCTAACTATAAGGTAGGCCGGTTTACACAGGAACAAACGTTTATAAATTCATGTGCAATATGATACTTCTGTGTGAAAACCCTTTATTACTTGCTTTTAGAAATGAATCATATGGACTTTTCCAATAAAATAGGAAAGATAACTTAAAATTTATCCTTATAATAAAAAATCAGGAACAAACGTGGTATAATAATACTGTTTTGACGATATAAAAAAATGAAGAATTCATGAACTGCATTATTACAATGATATATCCGAAAAGGAGGACATAATTTTGGAATTTACAACACTAACACCTCAGGAATATGAAGCATTCCAGAATCAGCATCCCTATCGGGATTTTATGAACTCACGAAAAGCGATGAAGCTGAAAGAAATTCAAAACTGGGAAGTGGAGTATGTGGGAGTTAAGGAGCAGGATACCATTCTTTGCGCAACACCACTAACATCAATACCGGTTATGAAGGTATACCGTTTCTTTTATGCACAGCGAGGCTTTCTCATTGATTATCATGATGAGGAGCTGCTTCAGTACTTTACCAAGGAATTAACAGCATATTTAAAAAGAAAAAAAGGCTTATATATGGTTGTCGATCCAAATGTATTGTATAAAGAGCGCGATATGAACGGAGAACTAGTCGAGCAAGGATTTGATAATTCCTATGTTATAGATCATATGATAAAAGCAGGTTATGAGCATCAGGGCTTCACCAAAGATTTTCAGGTGATCTCAGAGATCCGCTGGATGTTTTCTCTTTATCTTGACGGGAAAGACGAAGCTACACTCTTGAAGGAAATGCATCAGCAGACGCGATGGTCAGTAAATAAGACGCTAAAGCAGGGAATCCAGGTGCGTGAGCTTTCTGTTGATGAATTGCATATCTTCCTCGATATGATGCATCATACATCACAACGCTGTGATTTTACTGAACGCGAGCCGGAATTTTATCGCAATCAAATGCTTGCTTACGGAGATGATGCGAAGCTGTTGCTTGCCTATCTGGACGTAAACGATTTCCGCAAAAAGCTGGATGAGGAAAAAAATCAACTGATAAAGGAGCAGGCCGAAATACAGGGCAAGCTTGAAGAGCTTCCAGGTAGTAAAAAATTCATGAAAAAGAAAAAAGTAGTGGAGGAAGCACTGGCTTTAAATGAAAAAAAATATAAGGACACAGATGCGCTCGAGCAGGAGCATGGCACCTGTATACCGATGGCTACAGCATTCTTTATTCAATCAAATGATGAGCTGATCTATCTCTACAGCGCTGCTTATGACAGCTTTAAAAAATTTAATGCGCCATATGCAATCCAGTGGTATATGCTGCAGTATGCTTTGCGGCAAGGTATTAAGCGATATAACTTTTATGGGCTTTCCGGAGATTTTAGAAAGGAAGCACAGGATTATGGTGTTTATGAATTTAAAAAGGGTTTCAATGGTGTTGTTGAGGAACTCGTCGGCGATTTTATTCTGCCGATTCAAAAGGGGCCGTATGCCCTGTATAAAAAACTAAAGAACAGATAGTTCTATGGAGGTTGTATGCAATATCAATTTATAGAACAATTGGATGCACAGGAGCATGACGCTTTTGTAAGTAGTCATGAGCTATGCAATCTGCTGCAGTCCAGCAAATGGGGACTTGTGAAAGAAAACTGGAAGTGTTCCATTGTAGGTGTAAAGGAACAGGGAAAGCTGGTAGCAAGCTGTATGATTTTAATAAAACCGCTGCCCCTGGGCTTCAGTATGTTTTATATTCCACGCGGTCCTGTTCTGGATTACGCCAATGCAGAGCTTATCGCGTATCTGTTTAAGGAGCTGAAGCGCTATGCACGCAGACATCACTGCCTGTTTATCACCTTTGATCCTGCAGTGCACTGCAATGATTATACGATAAAGGAAGCAAACGAGAACCATTATGAGCATATTGATGCTATGATACAGCTGTTGCAGAAGCAGGGAGCTGTCTTCAAGGGTTTCACAAAGCAGATCGACGACACGATACAGCCGCGCTATCATGCCAATGTCTATGCCTGTGATGATTTCGAAAGCACGTTGTCAAAAAGCTGTAAAAAGGCTCTGAATACCGTGCAAAAGAAAATGATCGAGGTACTTCCCTATCATATTGACGGTGTAGAGGATTTTGCGAAAGTCATGCACTGTACGGAAGAACGTAAAAATATTCATCTTCGCGACCAGGAATACTTTAAACGCTTACTGGAGATTTACGGGGATGATGCGGTTATTTATCTGGCTAAGCTGCCGCTCGCTAAATTGTATGAGGATACAAGGAAGCGCTATGAGCAGACAGTTAAGGAACTGGAAGCATGTCCGGAAAATGCAAAAAAGAAGCGGTTTACGCTGGAAGAGCTGCATGCATCTTTAAGCCGTGAGCTGCGTGAGCTGAACGAGAATTTGCAACGGGATGGTGAAGTGGCAGTTGTTTCCGGGGCATTGTGCGTAAAATTTGGGCCAACTGCGGAGATACTGTATGCAGGAATGGATGATCGCTATAAGCGCTATATGGCACCATATGCAAGCTTTTATAAATGCATGACCTGGAGCTTTGAACGTGGCTGTAAGTGGAGCAATATGGGAGGCATAGAAGGCAGTCTGAAGGGTGGTTTGACTAAATTTAAGGCTAATTACAATCCAACCATCAATGAATTTATTGGAGAGTTTGATCTGCCTGTTTACAAATCCCTGTATAGCCTGTCACAATGGGCGATGAAGCAGCGTAAAAAGGCATTGCAGAAAGCATAAGAGGCTGAAAACAGCTTATTCATACAATCGTTTTAATGCAATTAAAATTATAGTTTTAAGCTTACTATATACTTACGTGCGGAACGTGGGAAAGGAGGCAAATATGAAGCAGATTACTGTATACTCGCTGGAAGATACCGCAAGGCTTGGACTTAAAGTAGCGGAAATGATAAAGCCCGGAATGCTGCTCACCCTAAGTGGTGATCTGGGAGCCGGGAAAACAACGTTTACAAAATATCTTGGCAAGGGGCTTGGTGTAAAGAAAACAATCAACTCACCAACCTTTACCATATTGAAAATATACCAGGGGTCGAAGATGCCAATGTATCACATGGATGCCTATCGACTGGAGGGAATCTCCCAGGATCTCGGCTTTGAAGAATATTTTGAGGATGATGGCTTATGTGTGATAGAATGGCCGCATTTTATAGAAAATCAACTGCCTAACGAGCGTCTGGATATCGTCATAACCAGAGAGGCAGGGGAAGAGGAAGAACGCAGGTTTACCTTTACTCCGATTGGCAGAAAATACGAAGAAATCGTGGAGGCGTTATAATGAAAACATTATGCTTAGACAGTGCCCATAAATATTTGATTATCGGTTTGTATGAGAATGATAGTCTGGTATGCGGGACTGCAAATGTATCCTGGAAAAAGCAATCGGAAACCATATTTCCGGAATTGATGAGACTGATGCAGGAAGCCGGCTGGGATAGTGACGATGTGGATGAGGTTGTTATTACGGATGGTCCCGGTAGCTATACGGGGGTGAGAATTGCTATGTGTGTTGCTAAGGTTTTGTGCACAAGAAAGCATATTCCATTGTATGCCATATCCACACTCCAGTTGTACGCCGGACTGACAGACAACGCCTTTGTTTTGCTGGATGCTAGAAGTAATCGGGCTTATACCGGGGAATTATGCGGTGGAAGCTTTAAAACGGAGGAGCAAATTCTTACACTGGATGAAATCCGTGAACGCCTGGATGATAAGAAGTATGTGCTGTTTGGTGACTGTGAGCTGATAGACAGGGAAGCAGAAGAAGCAGCTTTCCTTAAAAATTTTATCGCATTGCGCCCGTATTACAGGAAGGTTGAAAATATCCATACCCTTACCCCGCGCTATCTGAAAGAGGCAGATGCATACAAGGTAAAGCCGTGATTCGTAAAGCAGAGGATAGGGATCTGGAGCGAATTCTGGAAATTGAGAATATCTGCTTTACCAGTCGGTGGACAAGGGAGATGTTTCTTTATGAATTACATGAAAATGAATTTGGCCATATGTATGTGCTGGAGATAGAAGATATGGTCGCTGGATTTATTGATTTTTGGACGACATTTGAATGCTGTCAGCTTGCGAATATCGCTATTCATCCTGATTATCAGGGAAAAGGCTGGAGCCGTTGTCTGCTGGATGTAATGGTGGAGACTGCAGAACAGGAGCAGTGTGAGATCGTTATGCTGGAAGTGCGTCCCTCTAATACTGCCGCCAGAGGTCTTTACAAGGCCTATGATTTTATTGAAGTAAATATACGTAAAGGGTATTACAGTGATAACGGTGAGGATGCCATTGTCATGTGCAAGGCCCTGGGAGGTAATTTGGTATGAAACAGACGTTAATACTGGCTGTGGAGTCCAGTTGTGATGAAACAGCCGTCGCAATCGTAGCGAATGGTAAACAGGTACTGTCCAATGTCGTAGCTACACAGATTGATGTACATAAGGATTTTGGAGGTGTTATTCCAGAGGTTGCCAGCAGAATTCATGTGGAAAACATATCCATGGTGATTGAGGAGGCACTGGATCAGGCTGGTGTTGAGATGGAGGATATAGATGCTGTTGCCGTTACGCAGGGGCCTGGTCTTGTAGGCTGCCTGCATATCGGTGTACAGGCTGCGAAGACGCTTGCATGGGCTTTTCATAAGCCTCTGGTTCCTGTTCATCATATTGCAGGGCATATTTACGCAAACCGGCTGATTGCAGATTTAAAATTTCCTTTGCTGGCGCTGGTTGTATCCGGAGGACATACAGAGCTTGTCTATATGAAGGATGAGTGGAGCTTTGAAATTCTTGGCACCACACAGGATGATGCAATCGGTGAGGCTGGAGATAAGGTTGGACGTGTCCTGGGGCTGCCGTATCCGGGCGGTGTATATGTGGATAAGCTTGCCAAGGAAGGGAAGCCTGTCTACAAGCTGGCAAGACCAAAAACAGAGCATCCGATGGACTTTTCCTTTAGCGGACTTAAAAGCAGTGTATTACAGTTTATTGATCGCTGTGAGCGTAAGGGCGAATCCTTTATAGCAGCAGATTTAGCTGCATCCTATCAGGAAACAGCCTTTGGTGCTTTGCTGGAGCGTGCGGAGTATGCACTGGAAAAGTATCACCCTGCTCAAATGGTGCTTGCCGGCGGTGTTGCGGCTAACTCCTGTCTGCGTGAGAAGGTGGAAAAGGGTCTTGCTGAGAAGTATAAGAATGTAGAATTTATCATTCCTCCACTTTCCTGCTGTACTGATAATGCGGCAATGATAGCAGTTGCGGGCTTTATCGCATATATACATGGTGTTCGTGGAGACTTTGATTTGACAGCTGATCCTGGAATCGAGCTGGAGGAAGCCGCAAGGAGCCATGCATAATATAAATACAGAGTTCTGAAATGTGACAGCATTCAGAGCTTTTTTTTGCTAATCCTCCGGCTTGAACAGGAGAATGTCTATAAAGGCACATACACCGATGAGGAAGGCGCACAGCTTTTCCAGCCATGGTCTGGCGGTTATCAGAGTGCTGAGGTACTGAACGTTCAAAAGCATGGATAGCGCATAATTCAGACAGAATATAATTGTGATAATCAAGCAGATTTTTTGTGTTTTTTTCATTTTATTCACCTGTTCTACTTTATGAAAATATTCCGTAATTATGAATGATTCCGGAAATCCGGGCATAAAGTAGGATGAGCAGGAGGGAGATTTAATATGAAAGCTAAAATCATTGCAGGCGTTGGTATTGCAGTTCTGGCTATCGCTCTGATCTTCGCAATGAAGCCAAAATCCTTTGACAAGCAATTTGAAAAGAAGATGTCTGATATGAACTCGTATATTCTTGAGGGCAATATGGAAATTGCTAAGGGTGAAGATGTAAAGTCTTATGCAGTAGAGGTTGGCTATAAAAAAGCTGATAAAGATTTTTTTAAGGTTACATTAACAGATAAGGAGTTGAATCAGGAACAGATTATCTTAAGAAATGATGCAGGAGTTTTTGTTGTCACGCCAAGTCTGAATCAGATTTTTAAGTTTGAAGGAGACTGGCCAATGAACTCTCCAAAGCCATATCTTTTACAGTCAATTGCAGATATCGTTAAAGGGAAGGATGCAGCAATTAAAGAAGAAAAGGGCGGCTATCTTGTCAGCAGCAAGGTTTCCTATCCGAATAATAAGAATTTTGATCATGAGGAGATCATGTTTGATAAGGATGCCAAGCTGAAATGGCTTCAAATTTACAATAAGGATAATACATCTGAGCTTAAAATCGTGTTCACGAAGGCAGAGTATAATGCAAAAATCAAGGATGATTATTTCAAAGCACCAACAGTGTTGGAAAAATCAAAGACGACCTCGGCTATTACAGATGCTGACTTGCCACTGTATCCGGTGATGGTTTATGAATCAAAGCTTGAGAATATCAGCAGTATGAATGCAAATGGACAGACAAAGCATGTTCTGGAGTATACAGGTGAAAAGAATTTCACAGTTGTTGAGACAAAAAAAGAGACTGCGAAGGATACGCAGACAGTGATTATGCCTGGTGAGATGATGGATGCTCTGGATGTGGTTGGATTCTATGATGGTAATCATTTGAGCGCTGTATATGATAATGTGGAGTTCACTGTGTTTTCTGATGACCTGAGTCCGGAGGAAATGATGCAGGTGATTATGAGCATGCAGGTGGCTGTGATGAAGTAATGATAAGGAGAGGAGATGTTTATTATGCAGATCTGTCTCCAGTGGTTGGAAGTGAGCAGGGAGGCATCCGTCCAGTAGTTGTCGTGCAGAATGATAAGGGGAATCGTTATTCAAAAACGATTATTGTCGCTCCAATTTCGAAGAAGATGTCGAAGCCGCCAATCCCTACGCATGTGATATTCAGTGATGATTCGCTGAGCTATGTTTCCATGATTCTCTGCGAGCAGTTACGAACTATTGATAAGAAAAGGCTGGGACAGTGGATTTGTACTTTGGATAATAAGACGCTGGAGAAGATCAATCGGGCAATTCGGGTTAGCCTGAGCATTTGAGAGATTCCGTTATGGAGTCTCTTTTTGATAGCATGGATGATTCAGTGTATGCATATGGAGTGTTTTATCTGTATGTAAAATTATAGAAATAAGGCTGCTTTGTGATTTGGCGTAGGAAGTGTTATTTATATAATTCATTACATTCATTTCTTATGTGAGTTCGCTGGGCATTTGTTAAAAAAAGCATAGAAAGAGATTTACAAGAAATACAATGAGGCAGTAAAAGGTGTGTATTACGCTGCAATCATGCCGGGAATGAAGAATAGGAAATACAATTTAGCTATGTCGCCTTTTCTATAGCACATATGTGAATTTGTAACGAAAAAACTATAAAAAAATTCATTTTTCACTTGTCAAGAAGGAAGTTTCATGGTATTATATACAGGCATTGTGGTGATACAAGCTGAAGGTCCAGTGGTGTAGTGGTTAACATGCCTCCCTGTCACGGAGGAGATCGTGGGTTCGAGTCCCATCTGGACCGCCAGTTATGCAGATGTAGTTCAATGGTAGAACACAGCCTTGCCAAGGCTGATACGGGGGTTCAATTCCCCTCATCTGCTCCAATAAAAAACACGTAAACTCATGTAAAAGTGAGTTTTTTATATGTAAAGGCATTTAACGTATGCATCCTAAGGGGAAACGTCGTTGAATGCCTTTTTTTCATGTCCAAACAACGAGGATTTCAGAAAGCATATTTCCTGAAAAACATGGAAAGTAGTAAACTCATGAACTTTTAAGCAGCATGAAATCCTAACACCACAGACACCACAAAAAGAAAGGGGGTGATGCTGGGCATTTGTTAGGGAGCACCAATTAAAAGGAAAGGAGGTGAAAATGATGCTTGAGCCTAAAATATACGTACGTTGCGATATTCTTGAAGTTGGTAAACAAGATATACAAGTGTTTGATAATAAGGATGAATATGATGATTTCGAAGGAGCTTTCTCATTAGCATATACAACAGAGAAAACAGATAAGTACTTCAAGCTGAATCTTAACTTTGAACTTAGATTTAAAAATCAGTATGATGTTTCTAAAATCCTTGTAAAACTCCCCTATTCGTTTACTTACACATTGAAGAAATACAAGGAGTATGGTTTGGAGTCTATTAAAATCAGCGCATTAAATGAAATTGCTTCGGAAATCAGTGAATACTACGGATTTTATTTAATGTTGCTATTCCAATGCAAAGTAAAGTCAAAAGTAAAGGAGATGAGTTGATGCAAAATTACAAGCTGATATACCAAGGGCTGAAATTGGCAGTTGACTTTTACTATCAGTACAGCAAAATAAAGACGATCTGTAGGAAAAAATCAAAATGAAGAAGGATAACTTTCAGATACTTGGTCTTATTATTGGAATCACATTGATAGTAGTAAATGAAATAATTGATTTAGGTAAACATAAAGGAGAAGAAAAACAATGAAAGAAACAGAACAAAAAGCACCAGTAGCACCAATAAATGCAAAGGCAGCCAAGGAAGATCCACAAAAACCACAAGTTAAAGAAACAAAGTACTGCACCTTGTTACAGTCAACTAAGATTGCAGATAAAGACGGGTTAGGCTATACGTATGCATTTGAGAAAATCTTCGTTAAAGAATTAAAACGTGAGGAAATTCGAATTTGTCTGTACAAGAATATGCGGAATCGTGGAGGAAACATTCAGAACAAAATGCTTGTAAGACCGTGCGATCTAACTGAGATGGAGTTCATCCAGTTGTTTGAAAAAGCAATAAAAGATAAATTATTTACAGATGAATTCATGAAATATCTGCGTAACGTCGTCAATCAAAAATAAATCCCTTAACCAATCAATCAACGGTTAAGGGATATTTTTTATATGTTTGATAATAAGCGTTACTTAACAAGGGGAATAGCTTTTAAAGTTCCCCTTACCATTCAGTTGTTAATTTGGCAGATGATTGACAAGCTGAGGGATAAGAGAAGTAAGGTAGATTATTTACAAGTGTTCAAGGTGAAGCATTCCGATAGACACATCATCATTGAACAGAGTAGTAGTGAACCTGTGTTTAAAGATACTTTTGAATTTCATACGGCAAGTGTGGGAACAGATGAAGCAGAACAAGTATACACTGTTTGGGTCATTGATGACGGAGAGCAAACGCTAATGCTTTTTCCTGAGGAACGCTGAAAAGAATTAGTCTTTTGGTAAAGCAATCAGAAGATCTTTGACAAGGGATTTATTTTTTCTGTTCAGCAATCGGTAGTAGTTCAGAACTTCCATTTCATCCTTATTTTGGGGTGGCAAAGAATTGATTAAGTTTAAGTTAAAGCAAGAAGTGATGTTGACATCAAGGATTGAACATATTTTTTCCAAGGTGTCAATGGATGGTAGAGACTTCCCTGTTACATATTTAGAGATGGCTTTCTGAGAAAGACCTAGTCTTTCACCTAATTCAGATTGAGTCATGTTTTTCATCTCTAAATTGTCCTGGATGATTTCTCCAATATTTCTCATAGGATTGCACCCCCTTTATTCTTAAATTATAGAATAAATGGTAGTGCGATGTTGAAATAAACTCTTAGATGTAGTAATATAATGATGTAAACTACTGTGTGTAGTATTTTGGAAATATAACTACATTGAGGTATGGAAAAGGAGAGAAAAAATGGAGAAAAGTAAGAAAAATGAGGATATGATTTTCAAGGATATTAAATCGTTACAACCTGTTGTAGATGTAATCAATGAAGCATCAATAACGCTTGGTGACCCTACAAGGACGATTAAAGATACTCCTTTAATTGATGTTCTTTCAAACGCTTTAGGTGCAGGTGGCGGAGCTGGAGTTTCATTTCTTGCATTATATGGTTTAGGTATAACAGGATTGTCAGCAGCTGGCATTACTACAGCACTAGCAACTGCTGGTTCAATCGTTGGCGGTGGAATGGCTGCAGGTGTGTTAGTTCTAGGTGCGTTACCTGTGGCTGGAGTTGCTTTAACAGGTGGAGTAATAGCAAAAAACATAAAACGAAAACAATTAAGAGAAGTTAAAAAAGATTTGTATAACGAAGCAGAAGACCGATTGAAAAAGATTGAAGAGGAACTAGCAAAAGCAGAAAGTGATACTGAAACTAGTGAAGATAGGTTTAACTTATTGAAATCATTAAAAATCACCTTAGGTAAAATACTTGTAGATCTTCAACATGATTTGATGTTGTGAAAAGAGAGATTGTAGAAAAAATAGTAAGTAATTATGTAGATAGCAATATGGTAGATATAAAAAAAGAAATGAAAAAGGGGTCTGTATTTATGGTCTATGAATATATTTATAATAAAGAAGGTTATCTAAAATGTATTTTAGGAGTCTTTGATTATTGCAAAGCAAATAACCTTGCTTGTCATATAGTAGATCAAGAAGATAATGATTATGTATTCACTATTAAAATTCATAAAGATGCGGTTTTAGATATCTACACTGTTGTTGAGAGTGTGCATGGCCTAGACTTAGTAAAAGTACAATTTGTTCCCAACTCAGTTCATAGAAGGAATTCAAAGAATAAGTTAAAAACCTTAAAACAGGCAATAGGTACGCTTTTGCAATCTGATGATGAAATAGAGGGAGTTTTATACCGAAGCCATATATCTACACTTATTTCATTATTCAATACATATCTATCAAATTTTGATAAACTGATTAAGGATTTAAATCTCACAGATATAAATATATGGATGAATAAATATATTGAAAGCAACAATCTGAAATTATACTCATTCAAATATAAAGAAAAATCTGGACTCAAAGTTAAAGTGAGAACATATAACTGTAATTTAGTTTCTGAGGGTGAAAAAGTTGTGACTATTTATAATACTTTTGATAAACGTGACAATGGGCAAGAAATCAAAGGAAAGTTTGTCGCAAAATCAGTTAATAATGAAGTTAAAAGACAGGCTTACTACGCATATATTGAGTCAGAAATATTACCAAATTATGATAAAAGAGATACTGAGAATAAAACTGATTCAGAAAAAATCAAAGAATTAGAAATCATATTAGCAAATAAATGTAGGAATAAAATAGAGGATTAATCTAAAATTATTTTCATTTTACGTACAAAATAGGAGACTATGCATAAACCTAAATGTAATGTAATAGAAAAAATAATTGTAGTAATTCAATATGGCTAATGATGTGAAAAGGAGAAGAAAATGGAAAAGAGTTATGTTATTTTAGGAAAAAGTATGAAATTAGAAGAAATAGGATTATATGTATCAAGCATTATTTGTATATTAGGTACATTCATGCCATATTATACAATTAGTTTATTAGGCGCGAGTAGCAGTGTTAATTATATATCTGGTGATGGTAAATTCACATTGATTCTTTGCATATTAGCATGTATTTGCATGTGGCTAAGAAAATATATTTTTACGTTAGGAGCTTCTATCCTAACTATTGCTATAGTGTTATTTGATTTCATGTCAGATTATAATGCGGTTGAAGGTGTAGGAAAGCATGATTTTGGTGCATATATTTGTTTACTTAGTGCAGTGATTATGGTAGTATGTGGTGCTCTTGCTTATTTCCGTCATAAAAATGGAGATAAGAGTATTGATGATACATTTTCTAACATTTCTCAAAAAACAAAAGAAGTTGTTAGTACTGTAAAGAATACTGTTGAATCTAATTTAGGTGATAAATCAAATAATTCAATTAAATGTCCTAAATGTGGTGCGAAATATGCACAGGATATGAACTTCTGTCCAGAATGTGGAACACCAAAGCCAAAGGAACCTAAAAAGAAAAAATGTGGAAAATGTGGTAAAGAGTTAGATAACAATGTTCAGTTCTGCCCCTCTTGCGGTGAGAGAGTTGTACCTGATAAAATAGAAGAAAAATGTGTATGTAAGAAATGTGGTTCAGAACTAAGCGAGGGTACAGTTTTTTGTGGGAAATGTGGAACTAAGGTTGGTGATTAATATATGAAATTTTGTCCTAAATGTGGTAATGAGTTGAAAGGTAACCAATTAAACTTTTGCCCAGAATGTGGAGCGCCACTACCAAAAAATGATGCGGAAAATGTGGTCAGTAAGGAGCAACCAGAACTAGTTAAGCAACCACAAAGAACCACCAAAAACAAGGGAGTCAAGATTGTGTTAATTGCACTGATTCTTGTTCTTGCTTGTGGGGCTGGCTATTTTGCATTCTATAAGTATCAAGATCAACAAGAAAAAGACCGAATAGCAAAAGAACAGGCTCTTACTGAACAAAAGAAAAAAGATGAACAAGAGAAAAAAGATACGGAGCAGAAAACCAATGATAAACAACAAGAAAATTCGCCAAATTACGTTAATGATGGTACACCATCAATATATACTTTGGAGAACGGAAAATACAAAGAATATGCCACTTTGTTAGGTAAGCCTTACGCTGAGGTAGCAGAAAAGATTAAAATTCAAGAATTGGGAGCAAACCCTATAACATATATCGTTTCAGATTCAATAGTAGAAGCAATTACTGTTGATGAGGATGGAATTGTAAACAGTATAGAATTGATTCTGCAACCAGAATATTATTCAGAAGATTTTCTTTCATTTACACAAGATATGCCCACTATCGAATTTGATAGTGAAACGAAATCATTTATAGAAAAAAATATATTAGATGAAAGTGGTAATAAATTAAAGTGTGTATATGGTTCAAACAAGATACTAGATGATGGTATGAGCATAAATTCTGTTAAGATTGAATATGAACAATAAAAGTATCATTCATACTTTGAAATTGTATTTATATGTATATATAAATACAGAAATAAGGTTGAATATGGGGTGAGTGATAAATTATGAAATATTGTCCCAAATGTGGTAAAGAATTAAAAAAAGAAAATTTGAGATTTTGTCCAGAATGTGGATATACCTTAAATCTAGTTGAATCTACGAATGTACAACAAATAAAAAAATCACGAAAGAAGAATATTGTCAAATTCGTAGTAGCTGTATTTATTGCTGTTTTAGCATGTGGTGGAGGATATATTATTTATGACAAGTATCAAAATAATCAACAAGGAAAAAGGGAAATAGCAGAAATACAGAATAACGTTGGACAAACAGTGAAAAAAGATCAGGATAGTTCGAAATCTCCTAGAGAAAATATAGAAAGATTAAATGCTTCTACATATCCTACTAACTATAAAGAATATGGAATATATACAAAAATATTTACTTATCCAAAACTATCAAAGATTGATATCAGTGTTTATAAAACAGATGATGTATCGTTGTTATTTACTGAAGATGATTATTGGAAAGAGTATGAGGCAGGTAATTTGGATAGTTCAGTCTTAGTACCAAAATTTGAACAAATGCTAACAGATTACTATGATTCTCAAGAAGAAAATCATAGTATTGACGAAAAAGAAGAGTATCCTTCTTATTTACCTTTACCAGGCACATATTATGTGGATGATGCTCATACTTTAATTGGTGCAGATGGAGTTGTAGGTACTTATACTCAAGATGAATATTGGAATTTATTTGTTAAACAAGGAAATGATGCCCGTGGTGGACAATATCGTGTAAAAGGTGGAAGGTTCACAAAAGAGCAGATTCAGGGAATGAAAATACCAAAAGAATGGTATCCATGGTGGGCAAAATAAAACCAGATGAGTCAAAGCCGATAAATGGCTTTGGCTCTATTTTTACGTTATAAGCAATTTTGTTAAGAATGCACCCAAATAGTCATAGAATAACCAAACGATGATTTTAAACACAAATACGTTGTTTACAGATATAGTTTTCTAAGTTCCTATGTTCCGTAAAAAGAAAAGGAGTGAATAAGGTCATGGAAATTACAGATAAAAATAGACAGGAAGTCCTCACTTGCTTAGTCGCTAGAGGTTATGAAGAATTAAAATCACATGTTGAAGTACATTTGAAAATAAACGAAACAGAGTACCCTATAGGTAGCGAATGGGGTACAGACAAAGGCTATGGAGCAAGAATTTTCCTTATAGAAAGCGTAAAAGAGTTTGTGGAAATAAAACAGACTCTCATCTTAGTAGATCATTGTCCAGAATATGAAGAAATACTAATTGAGGATAATAAAAGAGTCTCCCTTTTTGTGCTGTTTCTCACAGGGGATGACTCTGGAGTTTGTCTTTATTTCTTAAATGAAAACGTGGTAAATGTGGAACAAACCGCAGACGCCACATTTTTTTTGACAGCATAATTTAATAAATTTTATAGTTTTTATTGACGAATAATTGTATAATGAAGTTAAAACAACTGGAGGTATTTATCAATAATGTAAAAAGCAGAGAATGCTATTAAGGCTCCTGCCCAAACATGAATATTCAAAAATAAGAGACTTCAAACTGTTGCATAACAACAAATTCTGAAATCTCTTTTTGTCAAAGTGAGTAAGGGCTTATCTGAAGATGATCTTCTTTTCAAGCAATATACAATGTGTTATATCGTTTACGATAAGGACAATTCCGCAATGGTCAGCTCTGACAGGTAAAGCTTTAGACTGTCATCAATCGGTGTCCAAACCTCCCGCATCAGCATTTTTTTCATAGGATCTGTTTCATCCTGTTTACTGACGATGCATGTATCATTTTCCATCAGTTGAATAATTTCATAAATGGTAATACTCTCAATGGGACGGATGAGCTGGTACCCTCCCTGACTACCTCTTGCACTCGTTATAAATCCCGCTTTTTTTAATGTCGCAAAAATCAATTCCAAATAACGCTCAGATATCTGTTCCCGACTGCCAATCTCTGTAATAGACAGAGGATGCTCTTTCCCATATATGGCAAGATCAATCAGACATCTTGCCGCATATCTGGATTTCGTTGATAATTTCACGCACTCACCTCATTCTTATAAATATCCGTTAAATAGCGTAAGGTCTTTCCCTCAAGAACTTTATAAATTTCATCCTGCATCCCCATCCATACAGGCTGTGTCCGGCATATACCGGCACGCACACAGGTGTGGGAAAGGCACACAACGGGATCCAGCTTTTCTTCAACAGCTAAAATAATGTCCTTGGCCGTGATATCATTAGGATTTTTTGCAATCTGATAGCCGCCGTCCTTCCCTCGTATACTAATAAGAAGCTGGGCTTTTTTTAATTGCTTAAAAATCTGTTCCAGATATTTGACAGAACAATTTCTAGCTTCTGCTATATCACGGATACTGACACAAGTATCGGCTCTGGATGCTAATTCGATCATTGCTTCCAGTGCGTAGACGCCTTTTGTAGAAATTTTCATGATAAATCTCTCCCATCAATCTCTTAACTTATATTTTAGTAGAAATACATAGAAAAGACAAGCAAATCATACGGAAATTATAGGAATATTTGAATCATTTCATTGACATTGCAATAAAAATGGCATATAATCCCAGTAAAATGATAGGAGTTGAACTTATGAAACTTCATATACACATCACAGTCAAGTTTCATCACACATCACGATGTTGCTTCATCGTCATGCCATATAATAATATGCCGTTAAATGAGGTGCTATAAAAGGAGGATAAACTATATGACAAGAATTTATGAGAGTATTACAGAGCTGATTGGCAATACACCACTTATACGATTCAATCGGCTGCAAGCAGATAGGAAAGCGGAAATTCTCGCAAAAATTGAGTATTTCAATCCAGGAGGAAGTGTAAAGGATCGAATCGCCTATCAAATGATAATGGAGGCGAAAAGAGATAAAAAGCTGGATGAGAGTACAGTTTTGATTGAGCCGACAAGCGGAAATACCGGAATTGGACTGGCTATGACTGCTGCAGCACTTGGTATTCGCCTGATTATTGTATTGCCGGAAACAATGAGCATTGAGCGCAGAAAACTGATTCGCGGCTATGGCGCTGAGCTGGTGCTGACAGAGGGAAGCAAGGGGATGAAGGGGGCAATCGCCAAAGCGGAAGAGCTGCATAAGGAGATTCCAAATTCTATCATCCTGCAGCAATTTGAGAATGAAAATAATCCAAAGGCACATCTTCTGCATACCGGAGAAGAAATATGGAGGGATACAGAAGGAACGGTTGATGTATTTGTCGCAGGGGTAGGTACCGGAGGTACTATTAGCGGTACGGCTGCATATTTGAAGAAGAAAAATCCAGCAATCCGCATTGTAGCGGTGGAGCCTGAAAATTCTCCTGTTTTGTCAGGTGGCAGTGCAGGCCCTCATAAAATTCAGGGAATCGGTGCCGGTTTTATTCCCAGGAATTATCATGCAGAGCTGGTGGATGAAATTGTTCAGATTCGTGATGAGGAGGCTGTTTCTACTGCAAAGAAGCTGGCCAGAGAGGAAGGGATTGCTGTTGGGATTTCAAGTGGAGCAGCAATGTGTGCAGCATTGAAGCTGGCAGAGAAAGAGGAGTATGCAGGAAAGCGGATTGTCGTACTTTTACCGGATACGGCAGAGCGTTACTTATCCACAGTGCTTTATGAGGAAGAAGGAATAGAAAGGATATAAAACATGAGATCACTGTTGCATCGTTGAGGAACGGTGTAAAAAGTCTTTTCTAAATCAAAAAACAGAAGCCCGATTTCTTCCACCTGAAAAGTGGGAAAGTCTATACCAGCGGAATTATCTGCAGGAATAGACTTTCTTTTTTCTATGCAAATATGGAAAGGCCGCAAAGAATTATTTTTGTCTGAAGGTATCATATTACCTTATGTGATACCTTTTTTCACATTGTATTGCTGCATTCTCATGATTCCTTAACCATCTATTTCAAGGTGAAATTTTATCTTATGTAATATGTGAAGCAGACCTATAGTATTAGGGTGTGTACGTTATCATACGTTATATTTATTCCGGTAAGTAGGTTTCCTGATAAGTGCTCTCATCATATAATACTTATCTTCATACAGCCTTTACATTTATAATGGAATTCTGCTGCATATTAAATCTGATAATTTAATCTCAGCTTCATATAAATACAATATACAGAAAAAAACACCGCATAGCGATGTTTCTGTTTAAAATGGCGGAGTAGGAGAGATTTGAACTCTCGCGCCAGTTTCCCGACCTATACCCTTAGCAGGGGCACCTCTTCAGCCGCTTGAGTACTACTCCAGTTCTGATTCGCAGTTGTTAGTTTCATAAAAACCATTTCATTTCACTGCCATAAAAGTATATCATAATCATTTTTAAAAGTCCATACCTATTTTTTAAATTTCTGTCTCTTTTCAGGCGTAACCTACCGTCTTTGTATCATTCACTGGCACTAATTTATAGATAAGCAGAATGCATGAAGCTGAAATACGGAACAGGAAAAACAATGACGAGCATAATATCATAGCAGCATTTCTAATCCAACTGGAAACAGCGAATGACAGCTACGGCGAGTCTCTTTACATTGCCAATAGCCACAAAGCGAATTCCAACATCGCGTTTTTATGCCTTCCATCTACCCAGTCTAGGAAATCATAGTTATAATCTATTACCCGTATATTTTAGCTTGCTTTTTATCAAATAAGTAAAAAAATGCAATTCTTTCAAATTGTTTTAGGAATTCCACCTCTTTTCTTCGTATATAAGAGTATAAAGAATAAGGAGGTTTTCGGAAATGTATCGAACAATCAAAATCAGATTAAAGGCTACCAAAGTACAGAAGGAGCA